>Ga0076212_116_pt1 | contig 5872 bp, 7 predicted proteins | sample RifGroE2_FD_68265 | JGI IMG/M metagenome (GOLD analysis project Ga0076212, IMG submission 68265) | Parcubacteria (Yanofskybacteria) bacterium GW2011_GWE2_40_11 | reverse complement strand
GTAGAGAAGGAGCGATAGTAAACCTTCACGCCAGGATTGGCTTTCTCGAAATCTTTTATTACGGCGTCGTATGCATTTTTATCATCGAAGACTCCCCAAAATACCAGGTTGGTTGCCTTAGTACTATCTCCCCCGATATTCATCAAAACTAAGGCTATCGTCAGGATGACGATAAAAGATAGGCCAGCCACTAATATCAGTAGGAGTTTTTTGTTTTCCACTTAGTCTTACTATTTCCTGAAGATCATCCCGGAATGAAATCTATCGGCTTCGATATTCCTTTCAAAATGAAACCCAACCGCCTCGGTAAGCTTCTTTAGATCTTCTTCGCTAGTCCGAAGCTCATCCGGTGGACCAAGGCCTCCGCTGCCCTTCTTCCACTCAATCATAACTAGCATGCCCATCGGCTTTAATATCCTTAGGCCCTCCGTTATTATTGCTTCTTTGCTCTTTGATTGAAAAAGTGCCTGAGATATGAAGATTACATCTTGGGTCTCTCCGTCTATATCCGTGCCGCCAACAGCCTCTAGGTCGGCATGGATGCAAGACACATTTTTCAAACCAAGACTTTGAGCCTTCTCCCTAACCGTTTCGAGAGCACTAGTTTGGACATCAATAGCGCTGATCAGACCATCCTTGCCGACCCTCTTTGCCAGTTCCATGGTCATATGACCAGACCCGCAACCAAAGTCAGCGATACGCATGCCTTCCCCTATTCCAAGTTGTGGCACGATTGACTCTGGAGATATTAGTTCACTCATTACCTTAATTTTATCACACCTTTTTATATTTAGCGTATGCGTATTAATACTCCTATCTATAACAAGTTCCGTCTCCAAGCATGTCCACAAACCAATCGTAGCACCAATAGCTCGATCCCCATCCACCACCACCGCCAATAACATTCTGCACGGAATTGACTTCTTCTGGTCCAGCTAGCTTGGCATCTGATCTGCTCAACTCAATGTCGCTGAGATTCATCCCCATGTAGATAAGCCCACCCACAAAATAAACTATGGCCAAGACTAGGACTACCCACACTGCCTTTTTCATGTTTTTGCTCATTTTTTTTTAATATTTTATATATCTTTGTCGTCATAACTAAGCATTAGATCGACCGCAATAATGCTTAGCTGAATTTCATCATCGGCTATTAATTCTCAAAATTATAAGAAAGGCTACGCAAAACCCTACAATAGAAAAGAATATGCTAGCTACGATCCAAAGCCTCACCCGCCTCTTACTAACAAGCATAAATCGCTTGTAGAAATTACTCAGAAAATTATTCATACTCTGTTCTATCTGCCTCTGGTCAGAGACTAAATTCGCGTCCACCTCTCTTTCGCCTAGAAATTTGAGCATACGGTATTTGTCGATATAGCCAGTCAGCATACCGTTATCGTCGACAACCGGCATCGGATTCACCCCGTAGTTCTGGGCAAATAAATCCGTAGCCACAAACATAGAGTCAGTTTCTTTTACAGATATAAAATTTCTTCCCACGACATCGCCTACTTTGGCTTGCATAATTTTTGCAAAATCACCCTTTATCAGCGAAGCGTCTTTCTTATGAAGCTTTAGGTTCTTAAAAAGCTTCATAAATGTTGGCAAGTGGACTGACGTACCTTTAATAATTAGATCCGGCTGAGTCAGTAAACCGACTAAATAACCGCCCTGCGAAACCGGCAGAGCCGTAAAATCTTTTTCCACTAGCAGATTAACCGCCTCCACCAAAGAAGTGTTTGGATCAACCGAGACGGCATCCCTGGTCATTACCTCCGAGACAATCTTCATATGAGCCAATAATAACACATATTTCTAGAGTATAGATCGTTCTCTACGCGACCACGGTGGACATCACCACGTCTCCCGCTTCAAGCTTCATGACTCTTACGCCCTGAGTGGCCCGCCCTAAGATAGATACGCTATCAATAGAAGTCCTGATGCTCTGCCCCTTTTTAGACATAGCAATTAGTTCCTTATTCTCTTCGTTAGTCACATGGGCAGAGACAAGATCCCCGGTCTTAGGAGTGATTTTGGCCGTCATAATTCCCCTGCCGCCTCTGTTCTGAACTTTATAAAATCTTAAGTCAGTCCTCTTGCCATAGCCGTTCTCCATGACGGCTAACAATTTCAACCCCTTCTCAACGCCTGCAGGTATAACGTCGGTACCAACCACTTTCTCGCCCTTTTCAACTCTAATACCAATCACGCCAGAAGCTCCGCGACCCATCGGTCGGACATCCTTCTCTTTAAATCTTATGGCGTTCCCGCTGTTAGTAACCAATATTATCTGATCATTGCCAGATGTCGTTAGAACCCAATTTAATTGATCTTCGTTCTTCAGCTTGATGGCAATCATGCCGCTCTTTCTGACGGCTGAGAAAGCATCAATGTCTACTTTTTTTATAACACCCTTGGCCGTAGTCATAAACAAGAAGCCCTTAGTATCCTTCGGCACTGGTACAACAGCCGAGATTACGTCACTTGGAGAAACTTGCAAAAAATTAGCGATAGCCCTGCCCTTGGACTGCCTCGATGCCTCTGGAACTTCGTAGCCCTTAGTCTGAAAAACCTTGCCAGAATTAGTAAAGAATAAAACGCTGTCATGAGTGTTAGCCATAAAAAACTGCGAGACGGCGTCCTCATCTTTAGTGGCCATGCCAATCGTACCCTTGCCTCCCCTCTTTTGGGTTCTTAGGCTGTCGGGCACCATTCTCTTTATATATCCGCTATGAGTTATTATAAACAAAGAATCCTCTTCAGGTACAAGCTCATCTTCTCCGATCTCTCTAAGAGGTGATTTGACCACCTTAGTCCTTCTCTCATCGCCAAATTTCTCCCTAACTTCCTTCAACTCGTCTTTTATAACGGCCATTATTTTCTTTGGGCTAGCTAGCAAGTCTTCGAGGTAAGCTATAAGAAGCTTCTTTTCTTTTAGCTCATCCTCCACCTTCTTTCTCTCGAGGCCAGCTAGAGCTTGCAGTTTCATTTCCAATATAGCCGCGGTCTGCTTATCCGAAAACTTGAACTTTTTAATTAAATTCGTGGCGGCTTCTTCTTTAGACGCCGAAGCTCTGATGATTTTAATAATTTCATCTATGTGGTCTAGGGCTTTTTTCAGTCCCTCCAAGATATGTGCTCGATCCTTCGCTTTTCTAAGTTCAAACCTGGTTCTTCTCACCACCACTTCTTTTCTATGCTCAATGAATTTTTCAAGCATAGTCTTAAGGCTAAGAGTTTGAGGCTGGATACCGTCGACGAGAGCGAGCATATTAAAGTGGAAAGCCTTCTGTAGCTCAGTATATTTAAATAGCTGATTCATGACCTTGCGCGGGAAAGAATCTTGTTTTAAATCTATGGCTATTCTTAAACCATCTTTGTCGGACTCATCTCTTAGGTCTCTTATGCCTTCAATTTTTTTATCTTTAACCAGATCAGCTATCTTCTTTATTAGCTCAGACTTGTTGACCTGATAAGGTATCTCGGAAACAATTATCTGGAATCCCTTTTTGTTCTCGACAATATCCGCCTTGCCTCGTATCATAATTGGCCCACGACCAGTGGCATAGGCATTAATAATGTCGTTCTCGTTATATATGATTCCTCCCGTTGGAAAGTCTGGACCCTTGACTAGCTGAACCAAGTCCTTAACGTCGGCATCATTGTTGTCCATAACGTAAACTAGGGCGTCCACTATCTCAGTTAAGTTGTGCGGCGGAATATTTGTGGCCATACCCACGGCGATACCCATTGAACCATTGATTAAAAGATTCGGGATGCGTGTCGGTAAAACATCTGGCTCCTTAGTTGATCCGTCGAAGTTGTCGCTAAAATTAACTGTTTCCTTGTCTATGTCCGAAAGTAGTTGCTCGGTAATGGGCGTAAGCTTAGCTTCCGTGTAACGCATGGCGGCTGGTGAATCGCCATCAATCGATCCCCAATTACCTTGCCCATGGACCAGTGGATATCTAAGAGAGAAATCCTGGGCCATCCTAGCCACCGAGTCATAGATGGCGGAGTCACCATGAGGATGGAAATTTGCCATGACCTGCCCTACGATCTTAGCCGACTTAACTACTTTAGAGGTAGCTCTTAGGCCCATCTCGTGCATACCATATAAGATTCTGCGATGAACTGGCTTTAAGCCGTCTCTGACGTCTGGCAGAGCGCGAGAAACAATAACGCTCATTGCATATTCTAAGTATGACTTCTTGACTTCGTCTACTATCTCTCTGTGTTTTATATTCTTTGTCTCTTCCTTATTCATATAATTATGGGCCAAGAACTTTCACTGGACCATCTTGTCCATTAAAAGTTCACAGCTCCAATTATTTACTTATCCTCGGATAATGGCAATAGATAGGCCCGCCCATCAGCATCACTGCGCACATCGACAATGCTGCTAGCCTCCTCTTCGTCTATACCGATAAGACCAATTATGTTGGCGCCAAAGCCCTTCAATGAGCCGCCTATATCCCCCAATAGGGAACTATCATTATTTTGAGCATATTTATTTTGGTCTGGATTGGCTTGATCGACTGGATTTAGCATCGTATATAAATTCTTCTCCAGTGATTGGTACCAGATCAACCCAACGATAGAAAAAACAGATATGACAGATAAGGCAAACATCGTGCCCCTTATATGCTCAGGCTGTCTTCTTATTTCTTCGAGCAACTTCATGCTAATTCGAACATCACCAACTTCATTTCTTCGGCGGGCAATGTCTTTTTAGTTATTTTATACTTATCGACCTTCTCTGGACTAAGCCCCAGCTCTTTAACAAATTTGCCGATCTGGCTTATCGCTTCAACTGCCTCCCTGGCGTTTAGAGTGTATTTACCTCCGACAGGTATCATTAGTATATCTACATCTCCTATTTGTTCGATCTGTTTATCAGAGAGTTTTAGCTCCCCATAATCGCCCATATGGCACAGAGTTAAGTCTTCAGCCTTAATCACGTATATTGTATTATATCCCCTCTCCTTACCCTCGGATTGATCATGGAAAGATTGAATACCTTGTACAGCTATGCCGTTCTTCTCGTATTCCCCTGGAGTTGATATCACGAAAGCGTCCTCGTTAACATTGTCTATCGAATTATGGTCATAGTGGTTATGAGAAATCAAAACCACATCATCTTTTATCTTCGGCGGCTTAATGCCGATATCTTTAGAGAATGGGTCAATCAAAATACTGCCCTCTTTCGCCTCAATTCTGAAGCAACTATGGCCATACCAGTTGATATTCATACCATAAATTATATCAAAAACTCATTTGAATTCAATGGCCAGCATGGCTAAAACGATTTCGACTTTCTCTTAAAAAAATGCGGCCGAAAGGCCGCAATATTATAAAAGGATGACATCCTTACCAAATAAAAACATATACGATTAGAAAGGTCACAACTTCGCCAATATCCTTAGCTACCACGACCCGTACTTCGCCATTACCGGCAACGACGTTTTTCACATAGCTAAACGAGTAGTCTATCGGCTCTTCCGAGAGATACGTCTTGCCCGCCTTATTGCCTATAAAATAGACCTTATCCCTATCATCATCTTTTCCCCAACCAACAAATACGTTGTCGCACCCTTCTTTATTAAATTCCTTAAGTCCACCATTAACGACTATGTCGGATTGGGGCCGAGAAAGTAGGCCTAGGACCTTAATCTCGGAAGCGTTGCTAATCTTAAACGCAATGTTTTTATTAAGATCTTTACCGATGGCAGCAAGCCAAACGCTAACTCCGCACGCAATGATAACAACCGTAATTATCCAGCCAAGAACGTCTCTTGTCTTTGAAGAACTCATCTTCGTCTCCCCTTCTCAATGCACAAAACACGCGGCCAAATGTTACCACGACATT
>Ga0076212_113_pt1 | contig 14412 bp, 20 predicted proteins | sample RifGroE2_FD_68265 | JGI IMG/M metagenome (GOLD analysis project Ga0076212, IMG submission 68265) | Parcubacteria (Yanofskybacteria) bacterium GW2011_GWE2_40_11 | reverse complement strand
GAAACAGAGTAGCCTTCGAGGGTGCTGAGCAGGTGCTGCACGGCTGTCGTCAGCTCGTCACGTGAGTGGTCTCCTTAAGTGGATTAACGAGCGCAACCCGCATCGTCTGTTACAAGTGTCAGACGAAACTGCTTTCGTAAGAAAGAGGAAGGTGCGGACGACGTCAAGTCAGCGTGGCCCTCTGATACCTTGGGCTACACACATGATACAATGGATGTTACAATGGGTCGCCAAACCGCGAGGTGGAGCTAATCCCATCAAAGGCATCCCCAGTTCGGATAGGAGGCTGAAACTTGCCTCCTTGAAGCCGGAATTGCTAGTAATCGCAGATCAGCATGCTGCGGTGAATACGTTCTCGAATTTTGCACTCACTGCCCGTCAAGTCAAGGGAGTCGGTAATACCTGAAGACCCATATTATACATGGGGACACGGTAGGATCGATGACAGGGACTAAGTCGTAACAAGGCAAGGGTAGCGGAAGCTGCTCTTGGATCACCTCCTTTCTAAAATCTTTTTCTTTAAGAAAAGAATATTTAGAAAGGTTAGAAGTAGGAGATGAGAGATGGGAAGTAGAATTCAATTTCTAGTTTCTCACATCAAACCTCTGACCTTCTTAATGTAGTCGATACCCATATTGGGTGCGGGGTCCGACCGCTAAATCGGAGTTCTGTAATATGGTAGAACACAAAATCGTATTTCGACTGGTTGTCTGTATCAAATTGATAAATACGCAAAACAACCCCTAGGGGTTGTTTTGGTTTTAGGGAGTTAGTGATATCATATTTATATATGTCTCCGGATATACTCAGCAAGATTCCAGTTGGGCAGATTATCGTCGGCGCTTTTTTCGTTTTCTACTGGATCCAGGCTTTCTTCATAATCTACCACTTGGTTAGATTTGGTATAGGCGTCAAACCAAAAGTAGTGGCTCTCATATATTTTGTAGGAGCGATTATACTTTACACTCTGGTATCTAGTGGAGTCAGCCAATTAAGTTTCGATGGCCTAGCCGGCCTATTCGATGGCGTTGTGAACCCAGATTTTATGAGAGAAGTTGATCCGTTTAATATGATCTCAAAATGAAATATTTAGATATATTCAATTTTTCCAAATATTCTTTTGATGGCATCAAGTCATACGAGAATGTCATCTTGTATTTAAATAGACATTGGTTCGTGATGTTCGGTAAATTTCTAGCTTTTGGATTATTGCTTATAGTCCCATTTGTAATATATGCGGTATTTGGTGAAGCGATTGTGAGTATGGGGATCGATAATCTATTCTGGCTGATCGTCTCCATATATTTTCTGTTTTGGTGGAACTCGTTGTTTTACGCCATAACTATGTATTTACTAGATTCATGGATCGTGACTGACCATAGGATTATAGATAGTGAGCAGAAAGGGTTCTTTAGCCGTACCGTCTCTGAGCTGAGTCTATCTAGGATACAAGATATCTCTACTCATATAGTTGGGCCACTTACGACGATACTGGATTTCGGTGATTTAGAAATCCAGACTGCTGGAGCCGAGCCTAAATTTGTTTTTAAAGAAATTCCTGGCCCCAACGCGGTGAAGTCAAAAATAATGGTTGCGCATAATGAGTTTGTGAGTATGCACAAGGGTGACGTAGAGGTTCACGAGGGGATAGGGAAAGGATTAATGTAATTAAATCAATAATAAAAAGGCTGACCCATTACGGGTCAGCCTTTTTATTATTCTATTTTATTTAATCTGATAAGTTAAACTGACATTTACAACTATCTCATTCTCCCCGGTCGATATCGATGGACTGGGAGCTTCAGCTGTGCCACCCGCGCTGTATTTCATATCAGTATACATCGGCATTGTTTGTCTATCGCCACTCTCCGAGAAATTTACTATTTTACCTAGCTCGATCCCTAGCTGTTTTCTCAATTCTTTGGCCTTGCTCTTAGCTTCGGCAATTGCCCTCTCTCTGGCTTCGGCTCTAACTTTCTCCATGTCGTCTATGGCGAATGTTAGTTGACTGACTTCATTAGCTCCAGCAGTTACCACGCCGTCCAAAATTGAGCTGACCTTATCTAGATTTCTAATTTTTATTTCAATAGATTGTCTAACTTGATAGCCAGTGATCCCTGGGCGGCGACTACTTAGCGGGGAGTAGTCATATTGGGGATTTAGGTTGTATCCAACCGTTTTAATATCCTTTTCAGCCACGCCTTGTTTTTTGAGAAAGTCGCTGACAGCGCTAGACTTTTTAGAATTGCTATCCTGAGCCTCTTTCGATGTTTTGGCCTCAGTAACGATCGAAGCGGTAACTAGGCCGATGTCTGGCTTTACGGTTATTTTGCCTTCGCCGCTAAACGATATAGTGTTCGTATTTGCACTTAATCTATCGTTTTTATCCATACTCGATAAGAAGTATATGCACAATATGGCTAGAAACACCGTCGCGACCCAAATGAGATATTTAAAATTGTAATTCATGCTATATATGATACTTTTGTTACATGGAAAAGCAAGGACTAATTCTCGTATTAGATAATATCAGGAGCCGAGAAAATGTGGGCTCGATTTTTCGTACGGCCGATGCGGCTGGGGTTTCCAAGATATATCTTTCCGGGATTACGCCGATTCCGCCTCATGAAAAAATCTCGAAGACGGCGCTAGGTGCCGAGAATGTTGTTCCGTGGGAGCATGTAGCTCAGTCTTGGCGCCTTGTTGAAAAGCTTAAAAAATCTGGCCATATCGTTGTTGCTTTAGAGCAGTCGGGTGATAGTAAAAATATTTTCGATTTTAAGCCAGGATTTCCGCTGGCATTAATTGTCGGCAATGAAGTTAATGGCGTCAATAAAAATTTATTCAAATATTGTGATCATATTTTAGAGATACCCATGTTAGGGCAGAAAGAATCCTTGAATGTCTCGGTGGCGACTGGGATTGCTTTATTTGAGATTATAAATAAGTAGATGCAATCGCCGAATGAGAACATAGAGCGTAAATATTTAAAATCTGGCTATGGCCAGGTTATTGGCATCGACGAAGTTGGGATGGGTTGTTTAGCTGGACCAGTCGTGGTGTGTGCTGTGTATTTTGACAAGAAATTCTATGCTACGAAATTAACTAGCCTACTCGGCGTGAACGATTCAAAGAAATTGTCTGCGAAGAAGAGGGAAGAGATCGTAACAGAGTTGATCGGGAATAAGTTATTCAGGTACAAGGTATGCTCGTGTCAGCCGAAGACTATAGACAAGCTGAATATTCACAAAGCATCTAAATTGGCTATGAAAAGGGCGGTGGAGGCTGTTGCAAAGGACGCCTTTGTACAAAGGCGTCCTTTGCAAGTTATTGCCCTAGTTGATGGGCCACATAGAATTCCAAATTTACGTATAGACCAGCGGGCGATTATAAAAGGTGATCAAAAAGTTTTCGTCATCGCCTGTGCATCAATCATCGCCAAGGTCTATCGCGACAAGATGATGGCTAAATATGCCATAAAGTATCCCAACTATGGATTCGAGATCCACAAAGGATATGGCACCAAACAACACTATGCTCAGTTGGCGTCTATTGGCCCATGCGCTATCCATCGCAAATCTTTCAGGTTGATTTAGCGGCGCTTACTGGCCTTTTTTGTTTACGCTGATTTTGTTAACATTAATCCATGGCGAAAATAGCAATAAACGGATTCGGTCGAATAGGACGACACTTTTTGAAACTGGCGATTGAAAAGCCAGAACTTGAGATTGTTGCGATCAATGATCTTGGTGATTTAGATTATCTAGCCCATCTGCTGAAATACGATTCAGCTTATGGTCGTTATAATAAAATAGTTTCGACTAGAGTAGATGGTGATAGGAAATATATAAACGTAGCCGGCAAGGACATCTTGTTTATCCAAGAGAAGGATGCGACCAAATTACCTTGGGGTACTCTTGAGGTGGATATTGTTGTCGAGGCGACAGGTGTTTTTGAGAGTTATGAAAAGGCTGCCGTACACAAGCAGGCTGGCGCCAAGAGAGTGGTCTTGACTGCTCCGGCCAAAGACGAAGACGGACCAGATGCCAAGACCGTACTGATGGGTATAAACGAAGAAGATCTAAAAGCATGTACGATGTCTTCAAATGGTTCCTGCACTACTAACTCTGTTTCTCCGGTGATGCAGATTCTCTCTGAGAAGTTGGGAGTTAAAAAAGCATTTCTAAATACTGTTCACGCCTACACTGCTACCCAAACTTTAGTCGATGGACCAACCAAGGGTACTGATCTAAGAAGGGGACGAGCGGCGGCAGTGAATATCGCCCCATCCACGACTGGTGCCGCTATCGCCGTGACTAAAGTGGTTACGAATCTAGCTGGCAAATTCGACGGTATGTCATTGCGTGTGCCGGTGGTCGCGGGTTCTATCTCTGTCATCACTTTTGTATCAGCAAAGCCAACAACCGTGGAGGAGATAAACAGTTTCCTGAAGGAAGCCGAAATCGATGTACGTTGGGAAGGCATATTTAAAACTACAACCGAGCAGATTGTCTCCGCTGATATTATCGGCGAGTCATACGCAGCCGTGGCTGATCTCTCATTGACGAAAGTTGTCGATGGCGACCTCTGCACTGTTTTCTCCTGGTACGATAACGAGTTTGGCTATACCAATACATTGATCAAACACGTTCTCGAAGTTGCTAAATTAATTTAATAAATATGGCAAACAATAAAGAGTTACCCAGCAGGGAAGAGCTTCAGGAAGAATTTCGTGGAGCTAAGATGCTGAGAGATATCCAACGAACTCTCAAAGAACATGGGATTGATATTTCTATCGAGGCCGTAAAGGCTACCGTGGCTGAATATGAGAGGTTGCATTCTGAGGCACTTTCAGAGAGCGATTCGCAAGAAGTTGCTATCGATGGAGATATGATTAAAGCTCCTACTTCCAACGACTCGAATAGTGTCACATAAAGTAGCTTAAGAGGTGTTTATAAAAAACCATAAAATTGTTGGTGCGTATGGCTGGTATGGCATGGTGGCTATAGTTTTGGCGTATGCGCTAAACAATTTTGGGGTAATCAGCGTATCTGGTTATTGGTATCCGTTTCTGAATATCACCGGATCTCTTGGAATTATCGCCGACTCTTGGTATCACAAAGCTTGGCAGTCGGTGATTTTAAATGTTGTTTGGATTATTGTAGCGATCTTTGCTCTGATCAAATCCCTATATTTTCAATGATCGAAGAAAATAAAATTGTCGAATTGAGGGAGAAGGCTAAAGAAGCCAGGAAGCTAGTTATTGAGATGTTGGCCGAAGCGGGCTCGGGACATACTGCTGGCTCGCTAGGCATGGCTGATATTTTTGTGGCCTTTTATTTTAATATTCTAAAACACGATTCGAAGAACCTAGAGTGGGCCGAACGAGATCGACTATTTTTATCAAACGGCCATATATGCCCAATCCAATATGCAGTTATGGCCATGGCGGGATATTTTCCATTAGAGGAATTAAAAACTTTGCGTAAGTTAGGTTCAAGATTGCAGGGACATCCCGATATGGGGAGATTGCCTGGAGTTGAATCTACCTCTGGGCCTCTCGGCCTGGGCCTGGGTCAAGCCGCTGGCTACGCCTTAGCTTCCAAGCTTGATGAAAAGTCTGGTGGCGATCGGATCAGAATATATTGCCTAACATCAGACGGCGAGCACGATGAAGGTAATACGTGGGAGTCTATCATGTTCGCAGCAAAGTATAAGCTGGATAACCTAATAGTCGTGATAGACAGAAACGGGATTCAACTGAGCGGGAAAACTGAAGATATTATGCCTTTGGAATCTTTATCGGCCAAGTATCAGTCTTTTGGCTGGCAAGTCTTGGAATGCAATGGAAACGATATAGAGGAATTTATCGAAGCCATTGGAGAGGCTCGAAGTATAAAAGATAGACCAACTGTGATTATCGCTAACACCGTGCCGGGTAAGGGCGTGTTAGAGATAGAAAATGATTGGAAGTGGCATGGCAAAGTGCCAACCGAAGAAGAGGCCAAAAGATTTATTAACCAGCTAGAATAACAATAAGCATGCGAAATAATTCTACGTTTAAATTTATAAGATAGATGATCGATAAAGATTTGGGATCAATAAGGGATGGATTTGGGGAGGGGATTGTTGAGGCCGCCGAGAAGGACGACAGAGTTGTTGCGTTAACCGCGGACCTTGGCGGATCTCTTAGACTGACCGAATTTAAAAAGAAATTTCCAGAAAGATTCATAGAATGTGGTGTGGCCGAGCAGAATATGGCTACGATTGCTTCGGGCATAGCCAATTATGGCAAGATTCCTTTTATGTGTTCCTTTGCGGCTTTTAGCCCGGCTAGAAACTGGGAGCAAATAAGAACCACGATTGCTATGAATGGCCTATCAGTAAAGATCATAGGCGGGTATGCTGGAGTGGTCACTGGCCCAGACGGCGCTACTCATCAGGCGCTGGAAGATATCGCGCTGATGCGTGTATTACCAAATATGACCGTGGTAGTACCGTGTGATTCCGAAGAGGCCAGAAAGGCCACGCTAGCTCTAGTCGATAAAGATGGCCCAGGATATTTAAGATTGAGCCGAGAGAAGTCTCCGACAATTACTTCGATTGAAGATGAATTTGAGATTGGAAGAGCTAATATATTAAGGGATGGAAGCGATGTAACTATTGTTGGTTGTGGCTGGATATTAAACGAGGCCATGTTAGCGGCTGTGGATTTGTCTAAAGAGGGGATCGAGTGCGAAATTATAAATATGCACACGATACAGCCGTTTGATTCAGAAGCCATAATCGAGTCCGTAAATAAAACAAAATGCGTGGTGAGCGTGGAGGATCATCAAATTGAAGGTGGGCTAGGCTCAGCCGTAGCCCAAGTGCTAGCTCTTATGCGTCCAGCACCACAAGAGTTTATTGCTGTGAGGCATCGATATGGTCAATCAGGTACGGCTGCAGAGTTAATCAAAGAATATGGTCTGGATGCGGAGACCATAAAAGAAAAGGTTAAGATAGCTATCTCTAGAAAATAAAAACACGGCCTTCGGCCGTGTTTTTATTTGAAGATTGCAATGCTCTGGGTGCGCGCGCTTGGAATCGAACCAAGGGCCTCTGTCTTATCAGGACAGCGTTATACCACTTAACTACGCGCGCAATCAAATAAAAGTTACTCAGGGATAATATCAAAAAATAGACCACGATTCAAGCCGAGACTGTCCGGCCCTCTTGTCAAAAATTGCTAATTATGTTAGATTATAGTCAATTAGATGTCTACTAAATTCAGCCTAAATCAGGTCAATACTGCGATTAAGAAGAAGTTTCAGGGTAAGAAGCTGATTTTTGGTAAGGGAGATATCGGCTCCAATATTGTTTTTGTTTGTGAGATTCCTGGAGAAGAGGAGCATAGGGACAATAAGCCGATAGCCGGAGAATCCGAAAAGTTACTCAATCAGTTGCTCAAGGCCGCCGGAATAGATAAGAAGAAAGTCTACATGACTAATGTAGTTAAATATTCGGCCACCGTTGACAAAGCTCTTACCTCGAAAGAACTAAAGGCTAATGGCCCCTTCCTAAAAGAAGAGATTAAGACCGTTGGACCTAAGATAGTTGTGACTCTCGGCAATACGGCTCTGAATGGCCTAGGTGTGCGTTTGCCATTGCACAATATTCATGGTAGAACTCTTAACTTTGGGAGCTACGAGCTATTGCCCACGTTCCATCCAGAAAGCGCCCTCAAAGATAGTAGCGTGAGAGTATTACTTCAGAACGACATAAATAAACTCAAAGATCTCATAGCTCACGACAAAGAATTTCCTCAGGAAGCATAAAGAAAGACCCCGAGAGGGGTCTTTAGGTTTTTACTTTCGGATCGAATGATAATCCACAACTGCATGATGACCGAGCATTCGGATTTTTGAAAACTAGCCTGGGGGATAGATTTGAAATTTCCCAATCTATCTGAAGCCCTTTTACATAGGCGCTACTTTTGGGATCTATGACGATGGTATAAGTTTCCACGTGATCCCTGATAATTATCTGTCCTGAGAATATCGTGTCGGTTGGGTGGGGGCCGTTTTCGAGTTGGATAACATATTCCATCCCAGAACAGCCGCCGCCCTTAACTGCGATTCTTAGGCCTCGCGCCGAATTCTTATATAATATTTTAACTATCTCTTCGGCGGCTTGCCCGGTTACTTCAATGGTTAGCTCGGGATTGTTGATCCCTTTTATTTCTCCTACGAGGGTAGCCATGACGACCTCTTCAAACTGGCAAGGTTCTATGATATATTTTAGCAGATTAGAGCGACAAAGGTAGGGGAGGTATGGGCCTGTAGCTCAGCTGGTTAGAGCGCCTCATTTGCAATGAGGAGGTCAGCGGTTCGAATCCGCTCAGGTCCACTATTTAAGAAATTTTGATAAATTAGCTATTCCGTATATCATTTAACCTATGGATCAACTCGACGTACTAATACTAGTTGTTGCCTTAGCCATCTTGGGCATGTTGGCAATCAACATGTATCTTATCTTGCGACCAAAGAAAAAAGAGGAGCAACCGAATAATGAGATGTTGGTTTTACATCAACGCTTAGACTCTTTTTCTTCGATCATGAATGATCAGCTAGAGAGATCAAGGCAAGCGTCGGAGAAGGCTACTCTAACCGTGCACCAACAGGTGCAAGGGTTCACTCAGGGTATGACCCAGATCCAGGAGAACCTCAAGCAGATGCATGATTCTGTCAAAAGCGTGTCTTCTTTCCAAGATATATTTAAATCCCCGAAATTAAGAGGTATCTGGGGCGAAGCGTCACTTGAAGCCGCTCTGAGCGAATATTTTCCCAAAGATCATTACGAGATACAGCATTATTTCAGATCAGGGGAAGCCGTGGATGCCGTGCTTAAGTTGCCAAATGATTTACTATTGCCGATTGATTCAAAATTCAACTGGGAGAATTTCGAGAAAATGATTAATGCCGAAGATGATATAAACCGAGAACTATTCAGAAAGCAATTTTATTCGGATGTTAAGAGAAAGATAGACGAGATAGCGTCTAAGTACCTATTGCCGGCCGAGGGCACGACTGATTGGGCGTTGATGTACGTGCCAGCCGAGACCGTGTATTACGAGCTAATAAATAATTTGAAAGATGTAGATATAGCTAAATATGCTAGGACTAAAAAGGTGCAGCTTGTATCGCCGAACACCTTTGCTTTATCAATATCAGCGATATTGCACTGGTTCAAAGATGTACAGATAAATAAGCAGACTAAAGACATAATGAAAAAGCTGGATAGGATCGTGATTGACGGCGGAAAGCTTGGCGATGAATTTCAGAAATTAGGTAAACATATTTCCAATGCTAAGTCAGCTTACGATGATTCAGAGAAGAGACTGTCGCTCATGGTTGATAGAGTTAAGAACGTGATAGAGATCGGTATGCCAGAGGAAGAAGTGAAAAAGATAGATATGCCGATAGTATAATTCTATTCGAGGTAAACAAAACCGCCGAACTTGATAGTTCGGCGGTTTTGTTGTATAACTACCTTAGTTTCTGCAAGGAGTGATGTGGCCTATGTTCGACATCGTATCTTTTGTTCCTTCCTATCGCAAAGAGCGTGGTTTGCCTATTATCTTTCCATGTCCTTCTTCGGATTGGCTAAGCAGGGCGGCAGAAGTAACGTCTTTTGTTGGAGTCAGATTCACGGTAGCTTTTCCTGAAAAGTACAAAGATGATCACTTTCCGCACGGCGCGAGAGTCGGTGCATCATTTAGAGTTTGGGCCGATGCTATCGGCGCCGACTATGATTTCCAATCACTGTGCCGCGCAACTCTAGAAAGTTTTGAGAGGATCCGAGTCAAAGATTTGAGAAGCAAGTATCTCAAGGGCGTGTTCGGGCTACAGTACGTGGGGCAACTCATGGCTTGGTTTAATGGTCCTGAATATCTTGATAAGATGGATACTGACGAGAGCAGCCCCGAGCTATTGGGCGACAACGACTTTGTGTGTCTAGCTGAATTTAAAGTCACCGGTCCAGCCGAGTAATACTCGGCTTTTTGTTATCAACAATGAGCTTGTTCGGGGTGGGGTTAAAAATGTTAAAATTATAGGGTGATAATGAAATTTATGTTCAGGAAGGGGGTGTATGTATGATATATGATAGAGGTTGTAGCTGCATCAGATATAGTAAAAAGCTCATTGTTGGCTCTCTGGACTGGAGTAGCTGGTTTTGTTCCGAGGATTGTGGCGGCGTTAGTCGTCTTTTTAGTTGGTTGGCTAATTGCCATTCTACTTGGTAAAGCAGCTTATCATGTCGTAAGAGTTCTACATATTGATAATGCTCTTAGCCGAGTCGGCTTCAGGAGAGCTTGGGAAAGAAGCGGTTTTAGGCTCGATAGCCCGATGTTCTTCTATGAGATAGTGAAGTGGTTCTTCGTCATCGTATTCTTGATGGCGGCAACGAATATCTTGGGATTATTGGAAGTTACAGATTTCTTAAGAACCGTTGTTTTCTATCTTCCGAATGTAATTGTGGCGGCGATAATACTATTAATTGGTATTTTGGTTGCTAAATTCTTGGAAGACATGGTAAGAGCTTCAGTAAAAACAGCCGGACTAGTATCGGCTAACTTCTTGGGTGCTTTAACAAAATGGGCGGTGTTCGTCTTCACTTTGTTGATCGCATTAGCTCAACTGAAGGTAGCAGAGGATGTAATCCGAATCGTTATAATCGGAATTGTAGCCGCTGGCTCGTTGGCTCTTGGCCTATCGTTCGGTATGGGCGGAGTTAAGCATGCCGAAGGCTTAATCGGCGATTTAAGGAAGAGGATAGAGGGATAGCCCTGCTAACTAAAACCACCGCCTCTCGGCGGTGGTTTTAGTTTTGTCTAATTAGCTTGTAGTAGTCTCTCGACTCCTTCTTTGAATATTTTTCTTAGATCTTCTTTCTCTTTCTTGCTGAATTTCCCAAGGACAAAATTTACAATGGCGTCATTCTTTTTCTTTTCGGGCATTTTATAAGCTTTCTTCAGCGTGCCATTGGCGGTACCGATACGTAGTCTCCAGAATTTTTTAGTTTTTAGAGATTTGATAACCGATTCAATCCCACGATGACCGCCGGAATTCTTGTCAAACGATAGCTTTATATTTTCGAACTCAATATCCAAGTCGTCTTGAATTATGATTATATCTTCTGGCTTAACCTTGTAGTAACTCTTGGCCTTAGCCGCCACATCTCCAGTCTTATTTACGAAAGTCAGCGGTTTTATCAGTATGGCTGGAGTTTTCTCGATCTTAACTTTAGAAACCAACGCATTTAGTTTTTTATCTAGCGTAAAGTCGTCGCCATCTCCGGCTTTGCCGGACTTCTTGGCGATGTAGTCGAGCATCATGAAGCCGACATTATGCCGAGTCTCATCGTATTCTTCGTCTGGATTGCCTAGACCAATTATTACCTTCATTTTTGTAGCCATAGGAATAGTATATTCGAATAATACATTTTGTAACTATTGACAGCTCGATATTGATGTGGTATTATTGAGATACGATCACAGAATGATAATTCATCAGGAATTCGCCTGATCCTATCCTTCTGTGAATAACAGGAGGATGGATTATGGCCACAACAACGGGAGGCGAGCGATGTGAGTTCTGCTGGCGCCCGATAAGTGTGTCGGGCCACAACGATGGGTGTCCGATCTTGGTTGGTACACCTCTGGCGATGGTTGAGTGGGAGTCGGGGTGGCGGGAAGGTTCGGGGGATAACTACCTCCGGGCGTATCAGCCGAGCCGGTAAGGCTGAGATTGATCGATTAGTCGAGGAAGCGATAGATCGTAACTATAACTATCGCGAATGCGACTAGAAAAATCGTCAGGCAGGGATTCGATCCCTGCCTTTTTTATCTCCGGAAACAATGGCGGTCTTTGAAACCTAAAGACCGCCATTGTTTAAACTAGCGAAGACACAAGCCTACAGCGAGAACCTAAACCAAGTGAAGTCCCGCCCATCTCTTCATCGTGTCCTCGCCTGCATCATTGTTTCTCTGGTAGCCAGTAAAGAGTAGAATCCAAAAAGATAGGTAACCCTCGCACTATTGATCTTTATTGCTGTATTGCCCTCGACCTATCTTTTTGGATTCTTTATCTGGCTACCTTCCAAGCGATGACTTGGCTGCGGATGATTCAGAGATGGGCGGGGACGAAGCGACGATTTGATAAGAACCAATTTTGTGGTAAAATTTAAGCCATGTCAGAGATAAATACAGAGAACGCGCAGGCTTCAGGCAATCAAAATGATTCCGGTACGAGCTTATCCTACGATTTGCTTGTATTCCTCTGGGAAGTGGCCAAGGTGGTCCTGATCTCCCTTGCCATAATCGTTCCAATAAGGTATTATCTGGTCCAGCCGTTCTTCGTAAAAGGGCCGTCCATGGAGTCAAATTTCCACGATAAAGACTACCTAATAGTGGACGAGATCAGCTACTCTCTTGGCGAGCCGAAAAGAGGGGAAGCGGTAATATTCAGATATCCTGCCAATCCAAAAGAGTTTTTTATTAAGAGAATTATAGGTCTGCCAGGCGAAGAGGTTCTAGTCAGAGATAATAAGATTACAATTTTTAATAGAGAAAATCCTGAGGGCATTATCTTGAAAGAAGAATATATAGATTCAAATCAGGTCACTTCTGGTAATATGCGCACGCGTTTGGACGAGAATGAATATTGGGTAATGGGAGACAATAGAATGAACAGTCACGATTCAAGAGCTTTCGGCCCAGTCAACAAAAGCTATTTTATTGGCAGGGCGACACTACGTCTTTTCCCGTTTGATAGAATCGGCGTCATAAAATCACCAACATATTAATATGTCGAAATCAAAAAGACAAAAACAGATAGATCTTCCAAGAGGAATAACTGATATTGCTCAAGAAGATCAAAAATACTTAAGGCACTTTTTAAGAAAAGCCGAAACACTGCTTGAGTATTATAATTTTGAAAGAATTGAAACCTCGGTTCTGGAGAACCAGGATTTGGTTAGACGAGTAATTGTTAGCGAAGATAATATCGAGAAGAAATTGTTTAATTTTAAGAGCAAGGAGGAGGCCTTAGCCTTACGCTATGATCATATTATTTCCGTGGCTAGGTTGTATGTGGGTAATGGAATGAATTCATTGCCGCATCCGGTTAAACTTTACTGTTTAGGTCCAACTTTCTCTAGCCAAGAGCAAGATGATACAAAGAAGAGGCAGAGTAATCAGCTTGGCGTGGTTACTATAGGCGACGCTACTGAGATTGTAGAGGCTGAGTTAATATTCATGGCTCACAAGCTTTTAGACCATCTCGGGTTTGATAATTACAATGTCCATATAAATAGTATGGGCGATGCAAGTTGTAGGTTGAGCTATGCGAAGGCATTGAGAGATCATTTCAAATCTAGATCTAAAAAGTTGTGTAGTGATTGCAGGGACAATGTTAAAATAGATCCGCTCAAAATATTGCTATGCAAGAAAGAAGACTGTCGCGAAGCAAGTAAAGAAGCACCACAATCTGTCGATTTTCTAGATGAAGAATGTCGCACCCACTTCAAGCATGTCCTGGAATACTTAGACGAAGTAAAAATTCCGTACATACTCAATCCGATGTTAGTTGGAGATAGAGACTATTACGGTCGAACCATCTTCAGATTTTTACCAGAGCAAGATGAGCAGGGTATAGATCCAATTATAATTGGTGGCAGGTTTGATAAGCTAATTGACACTCTTGGTGGGCCGAGGACACCAGCCGCAGGCTTTATTATGGATCTTGATAAGGTATTCTCGATATTTAGAAACAGTGGCGCTACTATTCCAGATCATCGTCCTAAGCCAAAATTATTCTTTGCTCAATTAGGAGAAATGGCTAAAAGAAAGAGCTTGGTTTTATTTGAGAATTTCAGGAAAGCTGGCATAGAAGCCAAGTCATCACTTGGAAGAGATAGCATAAAGTCGCAACTGAGAATAGCCGGACGATACGGAGTCAAATATACTTTGATATTTGGCCAAAGAGAAGCCGTTGATGGGACCGTGATATTGCGAGACATGGAGACGGGAGTTCAGGAGACTATCCCAGTAGAGAAAATTGTTGACGAGATAAAGAAAAGATTTAAAAATTAATTTGAAGCATGGTCATGGCCACTGATGTATTCTGTAAAATCATAAAAGGAGAGATTAAGAGCAGTCCAATTTTCAAAGACAAGGAGTTCGTTGTTATCAAAGACATAAATCCTCAAGCTCCGGTGCACTTGTTGATAGTATCCAAGAAGCACTTTGAAGATATGGATGCCTTCAAGAGAAATCACGCTGCTTTGCTGGGGAGGGGATTATTAATTGCCGAGAAGATATCGAAAAGGGTTGGATTGAAAAATGGATATAGAATAATTATAAATCGTGGC
>Ga0076212_109_pt1 | contig 29658 bp, 31 predicted proteins | sample RifGroE2_FD_68265 | JGI IMG/M metagenome (GOLD analysis project Ga0076212, IMG submission 68265) | Parcubacteria (Yanofskybacteria) bacterium GW2011_GWE2_40_11 | reverse complement strand
TGGTGCCGCTACTGGTACGGGTACTTTAAACAATGCATACATTGCTGTAACCGGTAACCTAGGCATCGGAGACTCAACCCCAGAGACCAAGCTAGAAGTCGTCGGTACCGCTTCCATCTCAGGTGCTGTAACTCTAAACAACCAGACATATACATTCCCAGCTACCCAATTATCTAATGGCTTCCTTAAGACTAATGGTTCTGGTACCTTAACATGGTCTACGGCTCTAACTGGTACGTTAGCCTCTCTATCCCAAAACTTCGATCCTTCCTCCAACAACGCATACGACCTAGGTGACTCTACATACAGATGGCGCAACATCTATGCAGGCCAAGGTTTCTTCACCAACGCCTCAGCTTCGTCATACCTTCGGTAATGCCTCATATGCCACCACCATTGCTGGCTCAGCATTAACCATATCTCCAACATCATGGACAGCTACACCTACCATCTCTGGTCTAATCACAGCTACATCTGGATTAACTTCGAATGGAATATTAACCGCTAATGGAGCAGTAGTCTTAGGCGATGGTGGAGATGACATAGCTATTAACTCCAACGATTGGGATATCTCTTCAGCCGGTGTAGCATCTGGATTAACAGGCCTCACTTCTTCAGGAACTATCACATTCTCAGGTCTCACTGCTGACAGATTAGTATCTACCACTACAGGAGGAGCATTAACCACATCTATATCTTCTGCTAATGCCGCTTTATCCATATCAGACGAGACTGGTTCTGGACTCTTAGTCTTTGGTACCTCTCCACAATTTACTACCAGTATGACCACCGCAGGAGTCTTTGCTATCAACCCAGGAGGAGCTCTAACCATTGGAGATAACGGAGACACCCTATACCTCAACTCTTCAGATTGGGATATCTCCACTACAGGAGCTATGACAGGCATTTCAGGAATCACTAACGACGGAGCATATACCCAATCAGGTACATCAGCTAATACCTTTACTGGCACATCCACGTTCTCAAATGCTACATATTCCGCCTTATTCACTGGTGGCAGCGTCGGCATCGGAACAACAACACCGACTACCAAGTTTGAGCTTGTCGGCGGAGCCGCTAAGCTTGGTGACGAATTAATTGTCACCAATGCTCTCCAGGTAGGTGGCACCGCATCGGTAGCATATTCAAGATTCGGTACGGCTACGACTACACATTCAATTAATGCATCTAATGACGTCTTAATCTCAGGCAGACTGGAAGTTGATGGACAGGCTTACTTTGATGCTTATCCGATTATCTTCGCGGCCGGTGCATCTCTATCTGGCAATTTCGATCCAACTGGTGATAATCTGTCCGATTTGGGCGAGCCAAGTTATAGCTGGAGAAGTCTCTACGCTGATACCAGCATCATATCTCCTTTGCATATTGGCGGTTCTTCAACGACATCTTCATTAACCCTTCGTCCTACGTCCGGAGCGGGCACCACTGGCGCAGATATTATTTTCCAATCAGGTACCAATGGAGCCAATGAGAACATGAGAATTCTCAATTCCGGTAATGTCGGCATAGGGACTACGAACCCAGGTAGTTATAAGTTAATGGTGGCAGGTTCTTTGAACGCGGATACTCTGGCTTTAGATAACGGTGGTTCAGCCGCTGTCCCGGCATTAAGCTTAAACGGACAAGCAGGAACCGGTATTTATTCTGGAACAGATACTCGGCAACGTCGGCATCGGCACCACCACCCCAGGAGCCAAGCTAGAAGTAAACGGTCAGGTAAAGATAACCGGAGGAACACCAGGAGCTAACAAAGTATTAACCTCTGATGCCGCAGGCCTAGCTTCTTGGACAACTCTTGGTTCTGGAACTATTGGGGATGTATATCTTTACAACACGGGCGACACAGGCTCAGGAGCATACACCTTCTCCGGAGGAGTATTTAGTATCAACACTTCTTCTAACTACACCGTAGATATCGGCACAGGTACATCTAACGGAGCCATATCAATTGGAGGAGGATCAAACACCTTAGCTATCAATTCATCAAACTGGGATATCTCTTCAGCCGGTGTAGCATCTGGATTAACAGGCCTCACTTCTTCAGGAACTATCACATTCTCAGGCCTCACTGCTGACAGATTAGTATCTACCACCACAGGAGGAGCATTAACCATGCTGACAGATTAGTATCTACCACCACAGGAGGAGCATTAACCACATCTATATCTTCTGCTAATGCCGCTTTATCCATATCAGATGAGACTGGTTCTGGTCTCCTAGTCTTTAATAACGCTCCAACTTTCTCTACTGGATCAGTTACTTTCTCAGGTATAACCTCAGACATCACCACTGGCACTAATGAACACTTTGCCATCATGCCTAATGGGACGGGCAATGTGGGAATCGGGACGACGACGCCGGGGACTAAGTTTGATATCTGGGGTACGTCAGGAGCATATGATCTATTCAATGTAGCTTCTTCTTCTGGATCTTCTCTACTGCATGTGACTAAAGCTGGTTATGTTGGTATCGGTACGACAACTCCTTCTGCTAGGCTTAATTCTATTGGAACCTTCAGCGTAGAATTGGATGTTGTCAGTGAAGCTGCTACGGGAGGAGATATCTCTACAGATGGTTTATACACCGTACATACATTTACGACTGCTGGAACATTTACATTTAATCCCGGCCCAAATGTGGCTAGCGTCAGCTATCTAGTCGTTGCTGGCGGCGGCGGCGGCGGAACTTCAGCGGCGGGGTATGGAGGTGCTGGCGCAGGAGGCGCAGGAGGTTATTTGGCTAGCTCATCTTATGCTGTGTCAGAACAAAACTATACTGTTACTGTGGGTGCCAGTGGAGCTGGCCGAACTGCTGGCAGTAATCAAGCCGGCGGCAACGGAGGTAACTCAGTCTTCGGAGCAATCACGGCAACTGGTGGCGGTGGCGGAAGTAACTATGCTGGTAACGCTGGCAACGGGGGTTCTGGTGGTGGCGCTGGATATGGTGGCGGTAGTGTAGGTACAGGTATATCTGGTCAAGGTTATAATGGTGGACCTGTTACTGGCTTTACTGGTGGAGGTGGAGGTGGCGCTAGTGGTTCTGGAACCAATGGTAGTGGTGGATCCAATGGTGGTGCTGGTACAGCCAGCTCAATTACTGGAACATCAATCACTCGAGCTGGTGGTGGCGCGACCGGGACTGGAACAGCTACTGGTGGTGGCGGAACTAGCGGATCTATTAATGGTGCCGCAAATACCGGTGGTGGTGGATTTGGTGGATATAGTGACGGTGCTGCTAGCGGTAGTGGTGGCTCAGGTGTAGTCATTGTTCGATATCTAACTCCTACAGGCACAACTCGTGTGAATCGAATCAATGTGGCATCAAGTGGTAATGTCGGTATCGGCACTACGACTCCAGCTGGTATCTTTGATGTAAAAGGAAAATTGACTGTACTTTCTGCAGGTAGCGTTGGCGTCAACACTACGACCCCATCCGTGGCTTTGGATGTTGTTGGAGATGTTGAATACACGGGTACGATTACTGATGTATCTGATGCTCGTTTGAAGGAAAATTTCAGTGATTTTGACGGCGCATTGAGAATCATCAACTCCATCGGCGTAAAGAATTACAACATGATCGATACTCCAGACAGAATCGAGACCGGTTTTATTGCTCAGGATATGCAGCAGGTTTTCCCACAGGCCGTATCAGTTGTGGACCCAATTAATGGATACTTGGGCGTCAGCTATGTCTCTTTCATCCCAGTATTAGCTCGTGGCGTGCAAGAATTAAATTCAAGAACTACCCAACAGGTTAGCGCCGATGATCTTTCTATCGGTGATCTCGTATCCTACGCATCTGGTTCATCTGCTTTCAGGGTGGCCATGGGATCTACAGATCAGGCAGTAGTGGCCGGAGTCGTAACTGATGTAGCCGGCGCCGATGTTTATGGAGTTGCGTCTACTTCTATATCTTTCTCGGGTAAGGCTCTGGTTAAGGTATCTCTTGAAAACGGCGCTATTGAGCCGGGAGATAGACTAGCTTTAAGTCCGACTCAACCGGGCGTAGCTGTTAGGGCCTTGTCTTCGGGCATGACCATTGGTATGGCTTTGGATTCAGTTGATACTATACCTTCTGGTTCTTACGCTAAGATTCAGGTGTATGTTAATCCGACATATTGGTCGCCAAGCTTGGCCCTTACTTCAGGAACTGTAGCCGATGGTACGGCTTCTGGCTCGGCCGACGTAACCGTAACGTCAACTACTACTGATAGCGTCGCTTCGGTGAGCCAGGTCATCGATGCTATCAAGAATTCGATCTTTACAGAAGTTCAAACACTATGGGCTAAGAAAGATGTAATTGCTGAAGGTATTAAGAAGACATATTATGCCATCGCCGATTTAATCCCAGGCGTTGACGTTTCATCTTGGTTATCTCGTGATACAACGATATCTGACCAGGCTGATGCTACTACTAAATCTATGTTCGAAGGTAATGGCGCCCAAGCTTCAAAGGAATCTAAACTTGAGATGGATGAGAATGGCAATTATCTGACCACCTACGGTGTTGATTCAACTAGAGGAGAGATACAATTGACTGGCTCAGGCGATTTGGTAAATGGCGAAGCCAAAGTATTCTTCGACTACTCATTTACTTCGATAATATCTGATCAGGTTGTCTTAAGAGTCTTAATTACTCCAACTACGGTCGGTGTAACTGGCCAACTATATGTTGATCAAAAGACTATCTATGGGTTTACGGTTAAGGAGCTAAACGGTTCTAGCACTGGCAAGTTCGATTGGATGATAATTGCTCGACGCAAAGGATTTGAAGATAAGGTCGCTCCAACTCCGACACCTACGCCAGATGCGACGGGTACGACTTCGGTACCACCTGCTGAGGTTACACCTACGCCGACACCAGACCCATCTGCTCCAACAGGGGATACAACAACTCCAACTCCGACACCTACGCCAGATGCGACGCCAATAGTCGAATCTCCAGCGCCGACTCCCGACGCATCTGTTCCGGAGACACCAACACCTACGCCAGTTCCAGCCGAATTACCGGCAGAGCCGACTCCAGCTCCGACTGAGCCTGAGATAGTCCCAGCTCCGTAATTCAACGTCAGAACTTAAAAAGAGCGCCCCATAGGGGCGCTCTTTTTAATGCGTACAAAGGACGCCTTTGTACAAAGGCGCCCTTTGTAATAAAATTTAAGTATGAATAAAAGGGATTACAAGGAATCTGCCCCGGGAGAGATATATCACGTATATAATCGGGGGGTCGCCAATGAAAATATATTCATTGACCAAGAAGACTACTCATTCTTTACGTATAGGCTACGTCAAAACCTATTCCCAGACGAGGAATTGGAATATTCGAAGACTAGAATAGCCGTATTACCGCCAAAATCGTTCTCTTTGCTGGGTTATTGCTTAATGCCTAACCATTTTCATTTACTGATTCGTCAAAACGGTAAAATATCGACTTCAACTTTGCTACTGAAGGTCTTAACTAGCTATTCTAAATTTTATAATAAGAGACATGGCAGGATAGGGCATCTATTCCAAGATAGATTCAAGCAAGTTCATGTAAGCGACGATAGATATTTAACTTGGCTATCTGCCTATATACACCAGAATCCGAAGGTGGCAGGGCTGGTAAATGACCCAGCCAAGTATAAGTGGAGTAGCTATCTAGACTATATAACTCAAACGCACGGATCCATTATAACTGGCCAAGATATTATTCTTGGGCAGTTTAAGAACAAGTCTGACTACAAAGGATTTGTGGAGTCCAGCTACAAGATTATAAAGGAGAAAAAAGACCTAGAAGAATACTTACTTGATATTTAGTCAAGATATTAAAAAAGAATGGCATATAACCATGCATAAATTATACAAAGGGCGCCTTTGTACAAAGGCGCCCTTTGTATTTTGTGTGGATAAGTGGCTATTTAGGGCAGAACCGTAAAGATATATAATTGAAGCAGTTAAATGAAAGCTTTAAGAGGCTTTAAAAATAAATGGAGATTTTAAGGGTTTGGATATTTACTTGGAATGCTAAATATTCAAGGTCTTAAATCTTAACGCAAACAATGGCGTTTAATTTTCTCAGGAGGGACAAGTCCCACGAAACTGGGATGTTCGGGGACGTGGAAGTGCTCACGGCGTCTTATCAAGAGCCGCAATCAGAAACGGCATCTTATCAGGAGCCGGTAGACTTAGAGCCTAGTATGTACACAAAAACCATAAAGGTTTTGCTGTATGTCGCTGCTTTTTTGCTGCCTTTGTTCTTTCTGCCTTGGACAACTGGAGCTACCGAATTAAATAAACAAATGTTGCTGGTTATTTGCTCGGGTGTAGGCTTAATCCTGTGGTTAGTCAATATTGTTTCTCAGGGTAGACTGAGCTGGAGATCTAATCCGCTTGAAGTTGCAGTAATTTCGTTTTTAGGGGCTGCAACATTGTCTACTATTTTCTCGTTGGCCAAATTCAAGAGCATATTTGGCACAAGTGGCAGTTCTAGCTCGGCTTTGATTACGATGGTCGCCCTTACGGTTTTCTACTTTTTAGCAGTCAACGTAATTGAAGACAAGGGTAAATTCTTAAAAAAGCTTCTTGCTGGTTCTTTCGCATTAGCTCTATTGTATGGATTACTACAGATGCTAGGCCTAACCATACTCGGTGGCCAATTTGCTTCCCGATCCTTTACTACCGTGGGATCATTAAATACCCTGGGAATATTGGCGGGATTGGCATTGCCTTTCTATAGTAAACTCAAGATAAATGAAGGCTGGGCTAGATATTTATTCTTGGATAAGGTGGGCATTATCTTGTCGCTGGCTATCCTGGTCATATTAAACTGGTGGGTTCTTTGGGCTGTGGCTATTTCCGGGATGGTCGCATTGATCATTCTAGAGAACATGAGGGCTGTTAAGTTTAAAATGTCTAGGTTCTTATTACCGATGACGGTGATCGTCTTAGGCGTGTTTCTAGCCGTAGTAGGTTTCAATATCTCTGGTTTAAAGAATAATTTCCCGATTGAAGTTGCGCCGTCATATTCGTTGACTAGCAAGGTCTCACTTTCTGCTTTGAAAGATAATTTGATCTTTGGCTACGGCCCAGAAAATTTCTCCATCGCTTTTGATAAGTATGGAGCTAAGAGCTTGGCCGACACGACTTTATCTAGTGTAAAGTTCGCCGATGGTACGTCTGAAGCATTGAACATGATCGTGCATGGCGGATTGGTGGGCGTATTAGCATTCTTGTTCTTGGTTTGGTCATTCATCTGGGGCGTTTTCAAGGCCAAGAGACAAATACATGCTGATGAATCTGGAGAAGCCGTAGCTATGATTTCATTGGCTTTTGCCGGTTTGGTTGGATTGTTCTTGTATCCGTTCAATATATCTTTGATGTTCGTCTTCTTCGTGGCCTTGGCGTTGATGACTTTGGCGCTATGGGGAGACTTCCGAAGAGTATATAACGTAGAAGAAAAGGCTTGGTTATCGATGGTAGCTTCTCTGGGATTCATAGTTGGACTAATAGTTGTCCTAGTTGGGGCTTACTATGGAGTCGCTATCTATCTAGCCGATGCTAAATATGCCCAGGCGGTGACAATATTAAATAAGCCTGATGCAGATATCCAGAAAGCCGCAGACAAGTTGTCCGAGGCTATAAACTGGAACGGTTTAGATGATCGATATTTCCGATCTGGATCGCAGGTAGCTCTTGGATTGTTGAATAAAGAGATCAATAGGACTCCTGAAAAGAATGAGGATCAACAAGCTAGAACCACTAAAATTCAGAATCTAGAAACTTCAGCAGTAAATCTGGCTCGACAGGCTACTATTATCTCACCGAAGGAATCGAATAACTGGGTGAACCTAGGCGGTGTTTATCAGAGCTTGATGGGCTTGATCGATGGCGTAGATAAGTTTGCAGCTGAGTCTTATGCGAAAGGTATAGAATTAAGGCCGGATGATGCTAGCTATTACCTTAATCTAGGCAACGTTTATATGGCGAAATCAGATATCGCCAATCAGCTAGTGCAAGCTGGTGGAGCTCAGGCTGAACAGGCCAAAAAAGATTCGTCAGAGGCATTATTGAAGGCCGAAGAGGTCTTAAAGAAGGCAGTCGATATATCTGGTAATTATGGTTTGGCCATATATAACTTAGGTATCGTTTACGACAGGGAAGGCAAAACAGGAGAGGCTATTAAGCAATTGGAAAAGGTAGCTCCTGCAAATACCAATCAGCCGGGATTATTCTTCGAACTCGGTCTATTGTATTACAGAGATAATCAGAAAGACAAAGCCATCGGTGCTATGCAGCAGGCGATACTTCTTTCGCCAGAATACGCTAATGCTCGTTGGTACCTCGCTTCAATCTACGAAGAAAGGAAGGAGTATGATTTAGCTATCGAACAATTGGAGAAAATCTTAGCTGTAGAGGCTAATAAGGACAATGAGACGGTTAAGACGAAGCTCCAGGCGCTATTAAATGCTAGGGATTCCAATGTAAAAACTCCGGTTAATAAGGCCATAGACCAGAAACCGTTACCGTAGTAGAATTAATAGATAGTGAGGATTCCCGATAAGATCTTAAAATTTAGGAAGTTAAATCAAACACAGATTACCGCTATAGTCATAGCGGTAATCTGTGTTTTAGTTTTCGGATTGTTTGTATTCCTGCCCGTTGGGAATAAAGACGAGATCAAGAATGTGATCATTGAGAAGGGTACTGGACTATCAGAGATAGCTTCGATATTAAAAGAGAACAACATAATACGAGACCGTTACGTGTTCATGCTATATACTACAGCTCTTGGCGCAGGCAAAGATCTAAAGGCTGGCAAGTATAAATTTACTGGGAGGTTCCATATGACCGATATAGTCTTTAAGCTGAACGTCGGCCTGTCTGAACCCGAAGATATTATCGCTTTCATTCCAGAAGGTTATAATATCTGGGAAATTGACGAGAGGCTTTCGGCGCTGGGATTCACCAAAAAAGGTCAATTTGCTAAGGCCAATCTGGATCAGGAAGGATTTCTTTTTCCTGACACATATAAAATCGACTCAGATAATGCTCTGTACGTAGATTCGACTGGAAAACTTTCCGAAAACTCAGCTATAAATTCTATCAAGCAGGCCGCAGTTATTCAAAATATATCAGACAAGATGCGAGCTAATTTTAATAAGCAAATTGACCCATTGCTTAAAGATTTAACATTCGACAAGAGAAAGGAAGTCCTAATACTAGCTTCAATGCTAGAGAAAGAAGTAAGAACTGAGAATGATATGCGTTTAGTCGCCGGAATTATGTATAAGAGATTAAAAAAGGGGATGCCATTGCAGATTGATGCCACCGTTAGCTACGGAGCCTGTCTTAGAAATTTCGTTGCGACAGATTATAAGATCGATTGTGACGTTACGCAGATTGGAGTAGGCAAGGAGATAAGAATCGATTCTGAGTATAATACATACACCAGAAAGACATTACCGATTGGGCCGATATCTAATCCGGGAGTAAGATCAATTAAGGCTATGCTAAATCCATTGGATAGTCCGTATCTCTATTATTTGACAACGCGGGATGGCCAGATGATATATTCTAAGACTGGCTGGGAGCATGAAGCCAACAGAACAAAATATCTTAAGTCCCAGTAGGAATGACAAGAACAACAAAGGGCGCCCCATAGGGGCGCCCTTTGTTGTTTGATTTGCCAATTGTCTTACTTGAGTTCGACAACTGCACCAGCTTCCTCTAATTTCTTTTTTATTTCCTCTGATTCGGCCTTCTTCACGCCCTCCTTTATAGTGGCAGGGGTTTTGTCGGTCATATCTTTGGCTTCTTTGAGGCCTAATCCGGTAAGTTCTCTTAATACTTTGATTACCTGAATTTTGGCAGTTCCGGCGTCCTTCAAGATTATCGAGAAGGAATCTTTCTCTTCAGCGGCACCTTCACCAGCGGCGGCACCAGTAGCAGCGCCAGCGGCGGCAAAAGAAGCAGCCGATACTCCAAACTTTTCTTCTAAAGCTTTAACCAAATCGTTGAGTTCGGAAACAGTCATCGATTCGATCTGCTTGATAAAATCTTCTTTGTTCATGGTTTTAGTTTATTTATTTAAGTTATGCGGTTGCCTCTTTTTTCTTAGCAATTTCGTTTAAGACGATAGCCAATCCTGAGATTGGGTATTTCATCATACCAAACAATCTGGCGATTATGGTTTCTCTTGATGGTAACTTTGCTATTTCGATGAATTGGTCGTTACTAATATACTTGCCATCAAACATGGCTCCAAAAAATTGTAGAGCCTGGTTCTTCTTAGCAAAATCGTAGACCTTCTTGGCTAAAGCATAGGGATCGTCAGAACCCATAGCCAAACCTAGAGATCCGCTCATATCTAATACCTTTAAATCTTCAGTGCCGGCAAAGGCTCTGTCGACTAAGGTTTTTTTAGTAACAACATATTCGGCATTCAGACTTCTTAAGAGACGTCTTAATTCAGTTATTTGTCCGACTGATAATCCCTTTTCGCCCATCCTACCAAAGGACGTAAAAACGGTGATTTTGGCTCCGGGGATCTTATCTTTCAGGACTTGTAGCTCCTGAGACTTTTGTACCTTTGTTTTCATTCTTTTTTCTCTTAATAAACAAAAAATCTGCTTACCGCAGATCGACCAGAGTAAAACCCTAATAAATGGGTTCTGCCTCGAGGAGACTTATGGTTGCTCCTTGTCTACGGCTTAACCTTATAATATTAGCAAATCAGGCAGATATGTCAACAGATAACAATGGCCGCCTTTTTGTCCGGCAACTGCCGGATCAAAGGCAGCCATTGTTATCTTAGAGGCTGACGCTTAGTTAATTTTCCAGATTTTATTATCCGAGGTGAGAATATACAAAACTTCGGCTTGACTTAGTGAGGCCCCGACTATGGGCACGACATTTCCTATTTTTATACTCTTTACTATTGAGCCGCTCTCTTTATCTATGGTATAAACCCTGCCTAAATCAGAACTCACTAGATACAGATTCTTAGAATCTTTCGTTGAAAGCAAGTAATCTCTATCTGTAGCAGGTATCTGTATGTTGAATTCAGCTTCTTTCTTTCCTCTGAAGTATCTTGTTAGCATCCCGTTGGTGCCAATAACAAATATATTGCCATCAACAACCATCAACTTAGCGTCAGCTGGGACAGGATCTTGAGACCAATTAGTGATACTTTTACCGCCACGCACGACGTCTACGACTTTACTTATTTTATCTGAGCTTAATATATATAGGTTGTCCTGGTAATAGCCGATATCTTTTGGAGTGGCGAGGCTTGATAGGTCTATCGTGCGTGTTTTTTCGTCGTTAGATACGGCGATCTTTTTAGCGTTCTCATCTAAGCCGATTGAGAAATCTCCTTCGGCGGAGAATATGACTGACGATGGCTTAGTGTCTGATAACTCAAGATATCTGCTAACCGCGCCATCAATTATCTTTGATAAGAATATTTTACCGCCCATGTCGGCGATGGCGCCAAAGCTATCACCGTAGGAATTTATCTGTAAGAGCGCTAGGCCATCTTGATTGGCATTAGCATATAGCGATAGGGAGGCTTCGGTGGCCTTATCGAAGGAGTCTATAACTTTAATCGCATTGTCGATCGTCGTCTTGACCTTAGAAGTACTTGAGTCGGGGAGTGCCCATAATTCGGTTAATGCCGTGCTTATAATAGTTCTTGCCTCGCTGAGTTTGTTTTCTCGGACCCTATCTTCGGCAATATCGATCTGGGACTGAATCCTTTTTACCGATTCAGTCGTGGCCTTATCCTCGGTGTTGACCACTACGTAAGATCGAACAACCATTATAACTATTATCAACAGGGCGACACCAGCGCCTATGCCTGCTTTTTTAATCAGCCCTTTATTTGGATTAAAATCAGATATTCTGATTCTATTTAATATTGACCAGAATTGATTCTTTTTTCTACCTCGGGTAAATTCTGCTGGAATTATGTTTGGTATTTCAGTCTTTTTGGTAGCCATTAACTCGGCTCGCATTTCTTCTTCTTGCGGAATGATTGAATTGGTAGTGGCTATGATTGGTGCATTCTGAGCGGAATCTTTATTCTCATCATCGGTTTTCTCATTGGCAGCCAAGATAGGGACGCCCATCTCAGGGTGTAGCTTAATAGTTGCATCCTCGACGGTGGATTTTATCTTTTTGGGCTTATCTTTCTTCGTTGTGCTCTCTTTGAATTTATCTATGCTTATGTATAGTGCTGCACAGCCAAAGTCTTTCTTCGTTTCCTTTAGGGATAGCATTTTTTCTATAAATGCATCTCTCTCGAATTTTATGAAATCTGCCTTAATAAACCTTTCGCGAGAAGTAATGGCTTTACCAGGATAAAAGGCGAGAATTTTGTCGCTAGTGCCCACCTTTCCAGATATAACGCTAGAAAACTTCTTCTCTTCGATATGTTCTTTTGAAAATAACTCAACATTATTCAGTATATCTATTGTTTTGCCATCTCTAGCTAAAAATATCTTGAATTTACCGAGTCGAGATATGAGTATATTCTCTCCGGCTACGGCAAAAATACCTATATTGATCTCTAGGTTTTTATTTTTGAAAAACTCATCTACGACGTCATTAATCTTCTTTAAAGCAGAAGACAACGCTTCTTTTGGCGAGGCTTCGGCTCTCGAGTAGTATTCTCTCTTAGCTAGCGAGGCGACCAAGTTTGTTATGTAGGCAACATCAGATTGGTCGCCGTCGCTGTCCTGTATGTTCCCAATTATGAATAGATTGCCTAGCCCCCGTTTATTTTCTTCACGCTCAGCGTCATAAGCGAATAGATCGGCATGGCCATCTTGGTTTGTTCCTCTGACCAAAATTTCGTGAGAAGTGGGCTTGATTACAATTTTTTCCATTGAGATTATTTGTAATTAAAAATAATTAGATTATTTAAAAGTATAAATATTTAGTGTCAATCGGCGAATCGCTTGCCTTTTTAAGCCTTCTTTAATAGACTGTTGTTGTCTATCCTAATTGTATTTTAATCTAGCCATATGTCAAAGTCTAATAAATTCAGTAGATATTCACTGGACAGTTTATTTGGCTCAAAAACGAGAGTAAAGATTTTGAAGTTTTTGTTTAGAAATTATCCCAACGATTTTGATGCCAAGGATCTAGCCTCTAGGACTCAAGAATCAAGCTCTACTGTTAAGAAGGAGATAGATTTGCTAATGGATATAAAGCTAATTAAGAGGAAATAATATGCCAAGCGAGCACAAACACAAAGCGAGTCATAAAAAACCTGTTACAACCAAGAAGAAAGTCGTCAAAAGAGTGGCGAGAAGGAGACTGGCCGTGACAAAGAGGGCGTTGCCTCGATATACGCTAAATCCTAATTATGAGTTCTATGACGAACTTAGATCTTTGATATTAAAATCTTCTCCAGCCGAGATGGATAGTATGATTAAAAGAATTACTAATCTAGGCAGAGTCAAGTTGGCAATTATATCTGGCATCTTCTTGAATCAAGATGCGGGTGGTGCCGTGGCCGATCTATTTGTTGTCGGTGATGATATCAATAAGGACAGGCTGAGAACTTTTTTAAAAGCGTTAGAAGCTGAAGTCGGGAAAGAAATCAGATTTAGTCTGATGGAAAAGGAAGAGTTCGAATATCGCTTTGGGATGTTCGACCGCTTCGTCCGTGTACTGCTCGAAGGACCTCATGAGAAGATAATCAATAAGCTAGGCATCTAGTTATTCGCGAGGCAGCGATATGACTTTCTCGAGTACGGGTTGTATTTTCTGCTGAAAATCACCCTCTCTCTCGCGCCAGTCGCACTCCGAGAGCCTCTCGAAAGTCACATCGTCGCCTCTTTTAGTCTATGGATTGTGGATACAATGGCCGCCTTTTTGTCCGGCAACTGCCGGATCAAAGACCGCCATTGAGTTTTATTGATTAATTTAATGCGTGGCGTATACTACTTCCAGCACTTACCGAGGAGTTGGTATGAACTTATCCTCTTGGCCTGGCTGGCCACCACCTGCGACCAGCGGGCAGATCGTTATCGCCATTACGTTAATCGTAATCTATCTGGCGCTTTTATTTTTTAGAGGACCGATGTGGTATCGTTTGAATGTGAAATGGAACAGAAGAACTAAGACGTACGAGAAAGGTAATTAGGAATATGGCCTTTTCAATGAGGCCTTTTTTATTTATGATTTGTGTTGTGACTTCAAATAGCATGAGGGCGTTTAGCTCAGCTGGTTAGAGCGTTGCATTCACATTGCAAAGGTCACTGGTTCGAGTCCAGTAACGCCCACAAATACGAAATTATTTCAATCATAATAGCCGCCCAAAGGCGGCTATTATGATTGACGCATCGGTATTTTATTGTTAAATTATGCGGCAGTTGTTTGATAGGAGACCCATTCATGATACTTCCAATTCAGTTATTTATTTGGGATGCCAATGGCACCATATTTGACGATAAGGATGTAAGTGACATGAGTAGGGATGCCATATTCGATCATTTCGGCGTTGCCAGACCGAATCCAGCCGAGTGGGCCGATAGAGTAAGTAGTAATATACTTGATCTCTATCATTCTTTTGGTATTCCGCTGTCGGTGTCGCGGGAAGAAATCAATCGAATTAGAATGGAGGGCTATGTAAAGAATATAAATGAGGTTAGGGTAAGAGATGGAGCTCGTGACTTGCTCTGGTCTTTCCGAGGGATTGGATTATTTCCATATTCGGCACTTATTAGCGCCGAAGTTCCTGCGATCATTGATATTCTTCTTCGAAGATTTAACATCAAAAATCAATTGGGAATCGTTATCGCTGGGGCATGGCCAAAGAAAAGGTATTTGGAGAAATTCGTGGATTCTACTGGTCTACCGAGAAGGCGAATTGCCTATTTTGGCGATACGGCAGAAGACGTGAGGATAAGCAATGAGTTGGGGCTGGTATCTATTGGCTTAGTTAATCCGACTTCCTACTCATCTGTCGGGGCAATAATGGCCGAGAATCCTGATCTTGCAGTAGTCGATATGAAAGATCTAAGTCAGAGGATTGCTTATTTTCGACAGACGAGTATCGGACTTAATACGGACTCCTAATCGGCGCTTTGCGCCGATTTTTGTTTTATTCAAGCGAAATCCAGTTCCATTAATAATTTCCCGAAGAGCACCTTTGCAGCCTAAAAGGTGCTCTTCGTTACAGATCTCCGACTCAGAGTTATGCACATTGCACGATAGTGCCTAGGTGGTATATAATTCAGTAGAAGTGGATGTAAGTGGGTAATAGTGGATAACCATTGAAAGCTAATATGCTAATCGGAGAATACAAACATAGCTTAGATGCCAAGAAAAGATTAGCAATCCCTTCAAAATTTAGGAAAGAGTTAGGCGAAGGCGCGGTTCTAACGAGAGGGCTCGATGGATGCCTATTCGTGTTTCCTTCAAAATATTGGAATCAGCTAACCGAGAAAATCGTGAATATGCCGATTGGTCAGCAAGATTCAAGGGCATTTAGTAGGTTGATGCTTTCAAGCGCCGCAGAAGTTGATTTTGACGCCTTGGGGAGGGTTCTTATACCAGATAGTTTAAAGAATTATGCCGATCTGAAGAAGACAGTCATCGTAACGGGAGTATTCAATAGGCTGGAGCTCTGGGACGAAGCTAAGTGGGAGGGCTATAAGTCTAATCTTGAAAAGAATTCTGATAATATCGCTCAAAAGTTGGGTGATCTAGGAATAATTTAAATGAATAAAGAAAGAGTCCATACACCAGTATTACTAGAGGAAACCATTGATTATTTAAATTTAGGAGATGGCATAGGCAAAACAGTTATAGATGCCACGCTAGATGGTGGTGGTCACGCAACGGCATTGAGAGAAAGACTGCCGAACTTGAAAATATTGGGCATAGAGCTGGATCCAGTGATGGTAAATGAGCTGGAGCTCGATCCTTCCATAGTTGTTACGAATGATAGCTATGCAAATATAAAGGCGGTGGCTGAGAAATATAATCTCAAGCCCGATGGAGTGTATTTCGATCTAGGAGTATCTTCATGGCACTATGAGTCTTCAAGTAGAGGATTCACGTTTCAAAAAGATCAGCCCTTAGATATGAGGTTTAATCCTGAGAAGCAGAAGATTACGGCCCAGACCATCATAAACACTTATACAAAGAATGAGATTGAAGAGATTTTGGTGAAATATGGCGAAGAGCAGTTTGCTTCAGAAATAGCCGATAGCATTAACAAAACCAGGAAAGAGAGGCCGATAATAACGACTACGCAATTGGTCGAAGCGATATCGGTAGCCGTGCCTAATTGGTATAAGCATAGAAAAATAAATTTTGCGACAAAGACGTTCCAGGCATTGAGAATCGAGGTAAACGACGAGATGGGGACCATAAGTAAAGGTATCGAGGGAGCTATCGACATTCTAGTTCCTGGTGGAAGATTGGTCGTCATATCATTCCAGGGGTTGGAAGATAAGACAGTTAAAGAGATTTTTAAACAGAAAGCGAAAGAAGGGATCATAAAATTTGTTACCAAAGATACCATTAAGCCCAAATGGAGCGAGGTGACGAAGAATCCCAGAGCGCGAAGCGCTAAGATGAAGATAGTCGAGAAGTTGTAAAGGTTGCTTGAGATTACGATTTTTAGAAAAAAGTAAAAATCACAATCCCAAACAACCTAGTGAGTAGATAAAACAATTGTTAGTTAACCGGGTGGGGTCGGAATGCCTCTGCCGGATCAATTGAAAGTATCAAGCACGAGAAATGGTTTATCGGTGGTCGGAACAAGGCTCAGTGTAATCGGCGAGAACTCAGCTCATGCGAAAGAGTGGGCGCTTCAGAATGGTTATTGGTTTACAATCAATGTGGTTTTGGTTGGCCTCTTCGTTGTTATGCTCCTAGCTTATGTTATGCAAATGAATGTCGTTACGGCCGGTGGCTACAAGGTCAAATTGATGAATGATAAAATAGTTTCGCTTAACGAGTCGAATGCCGCTCTTATGGCATCAAAATCTTCGATGGAAGATCAATCTGCGATTATTAGTTTTGCCAATTCGAACAATATGGTTGAGGCCAAGGATTCTATGGCTATGTTCCAAAGCGGCGGGGTCGCGTTGCAAAGATAACGCTCGGCCATCTCGAAATTCGGTCCTGGTCCTCGGTCGCACCAATGGCGGCAAATATAGAAAAGTACTACGGAGCCAAAACAACAGGTAACCCGCGCTTGCCTCCTCGCTTAACACAAAAACAGTTCCGCTATTAGGCGGAACTGTTTTTGTTGCTCGGCGCTTGACCTATTGTTTTGGGATAATACTTTCCCAATTTGCTGCCATTGTCTTATCTGCGGAGGAACTCATTTCGAGATAGCCTTGCTTGGTTTTAGGGTATTTCCTCTGAAGTGATTAAGACCTCGCTGCGATTAATAAAAACTTGCGGGTTTTATAAAAAACAAGGCCCGCCCAGGGATGGACCTTCAAGGTCCGCTTCCTCGGCGGGCGAGCTACTGTCTGCCGACGTAATCGGCGTAGCCATTGTAGCCGATGATATCCGATCTTCCCGATGCTTTGATGGTCTTACCATCGAAGGTCGCATTCTCGGCGAAGAACAGGCAGCTGTAGTCTCCATCGGGGCCGATGCTACCATGCGGTCCCCAGATCGGATACCCGCCGTCATAGACGAAGTAGTACCCAGTCTCTCCGAGCTTGGTCGTCTTGCCGACGCTCGGCCTTGATGGCATCAGCTTTGGAAATTCTGAGCCAGTCAATACGACGACGGCCTGCTTCAGAAAGAGAAGAAGATCGTCGTTGCCAGCGACATCGGCATAGTCTCGGCCCTTGATCCGAAGGGTCACCCGAGCCCGACCGGTGTTCTTGTACGGCTCGTAGACTAGTTCTACGGGCCGGTTGTCGAACGTGGTATACGTGACCACGATCTTCCCCGAGATCCCGATCTTGATCGGGCCGCGATCCTTGACCGTGGAGATAGGGGATTCCAGCGTGTTCGACGCCTGATCCATGGTCGGAGTCGGCGAGAACGTCTTCTGGAGGTACGGGTAGGAGGCGACGCCGAGTACGACGCCGAGGGAAAGCCAGATCACGATTTGCAGAGTCTTTCTCATCGATTCCTCCCTACTTTTTGGGCAACATGACCCGTGGCAGTAGTGGCCTGAATTGGTACGGAACTGTGGTTATATTATACCATGGGAATACCATAAAAGCAAGTAGCGCTATATTCTTTAAGCGAAGACCCAATCACTTCAGAGGAAATTGCGGTTCTTGCCATAGATAAGCGCAGTCTCGCTCACTTCGTGCAAGTTTCACAGGCCCGAGGGCTTAGAACCTACAAATAAGCGAGGCCCATTCTATTTCGAATCATCCGCAATCAAGTTAATTCTCCCGAACCAAGCGAAGGCCAAAGCCTACAGCGAGAACTCGCGCAGGCATTTCGGCTGGAACATATTTGATATAGCCCCGAAGGGGCGACAAAGAATAGGTTCTTCGAAATGCCGAGCGTGTAGACAGCGAGCCGCCGCAGGAGCGGCTCGACTATCGGTCGAGTCGTAGGCTTGGGCCGGAGTGCTACTTTATTGTATAATTAGATCATGAAGGGCAACGAGAATACGCGCATAAATATTATATTTGGTTTTGTGATACTGGTCACTGGACTGATATCGTACCGACTTTTTGTTTTATCGTATATAAACCATTCTAGCTATTCTCGTACTGCCGTAGCTCAACGAGACAGAGTGAGCAATGTCTTGGCTCGTGGCAATATATACATTCAAGATCCAAAAAAGGTTGCGAATACCGAAGGGAAAGACTCTCTATTCCTAGCGGCTACCAACAAAAAATTTGCATTGGTTCAGGTTAATCCATCGATGGTAGACAAAGATAAGTTAGACGAATCAGCTCAGAAATTAGCAGATATCTTGATGCTCGATAAGGAAAGAGTATTAAAGCTAATTTCGACGGATGGAGGATATTATAAAGTGGTGCAAAGAAGGTTAACCAATGATCAGGCAGAGAAAATAAAGAGTCTAGGCATTAAGGGTATATCGACGGCGTTAGAGATGGATAGATATTATCCTGGAGGTTCGCTAGCTGCTGACGTTCTTGGCTTTCTCGGCTATGGTCAATCCGGCAGAATTGGTCAATACGGGATTGAATCCAAGTACGACGAGCAATTGGCGGTTGGTAGCGTAACTGTAGACCAAGAAGTCAGTGCTGAATCGTCTTATCTCGATAGCGTAAAGAAGTGGTTCGTCAAAGACGATTCGAAGCAAAAAATAGTGAGTAGGCCGTCAGACATTATTCTAACGATTGATAAGAATATACAAGATTACGTAGAAGATAGACTGATAAATTTACTCAAGAAATACGAGGCTGAGAAGGGTACAATAATAGTGCAGGATCCGAATACTGGGAAAATCTTAGCCATGACTGACATGCCGACATTTGATCCAAATAAATATTCTGAGTCAAAGACTTCATTGTTTTTAAACAGTAGCACTCAGGAAGTGTTTGAGCCCGGTTCGTCTTTTAAATCAATAACTATGGCCGCGGGATTAGATTTGAATAAAATCACACCTCAAACCAGTTTTACTGACACTGGTTCGGTCAACATAGCTGGATATACGATCAAGAATTTTAGTGAAAAAGTATTTGGCGTCGTTAACATGTCGCAAGTGCTTGAAAAATCTATCAACACTGGAGTCATGCACGTTGAGAGTCTGATGGGTGATGAGAATTTCCTAAATTATGTTATTAATATGGGCTTTGGCCAGCTTACGGGCGTCGATCTTCCGGGTGAAGTGCACGGGGATATAACCAACCTGTATAGCGGTCGAAAAATTAATTTCCTCACGGCTTCTTTCGGGCAGGGCATCGCCGTTACCCCAATCCAGCTGGTTAACGCTTATTCGACTATAGCCAATGGAGGGAAATTAATGAAGCCGTATATAGTTGAGAAGATAATCAAAGAAGGCGGAACAGAAATAATAACTAAGCCTGAGATCGTGGGCATCCCTATCACTGAGAAAACTGCCACTAAGCTTAAGGCTATGCTTGTTAGCGTAGTCGATGTCGGTTTTGATAAAGCCAGAATAAAAGGTTATGATATCGCTGGAAAGACTGGTACAGCGCAGATTTCTGATAGCAAAGGTGGCTACACAGAAAATCAGTTCATTCACGATTTTATGGGTTTTGCTCCGGCTTATGATGCTAAGTTTGTAATTTTAATAAAGATAGACAAGCCTAAAGGCGTGACATTTGCCTCAGACAGCTTGTCGTCAACTTATCGAGAGATCGCTAATTTTCTCCTGAATTATTATAATATCCCGCCGACAAGGAAGTAGCTCGCGTGGCGGTTTCTGGATATGACTTTTTCGAGTGCGGGCTGTATTTCTCTGCTGAGAAATCACCCTCTCGCTCGGCTCCAGTCGAGCCTGCGCGGGCCTCTCGAAAGTCATATCCATTCACCGCCCAGACTTTCAATAAATGTCGTAGGCTTGGGGCGAAGTAATCGCATTATCTCGCATGAAGAAAATACTAGAAATTATTTTGAATATATTGGCTAAGAGATATCTTCGAAAATATAAGCCGATGATCGTTGGCGTAACTGGAAATGTTGGTAAGACTACGACTAAAGAGGCAATCGCCACAGTTGTAAGTGCGATTAAGAGGACCAGAGTCAGCGCCGGCAATTTAAATAATGAGATTGGCTTGCCGCTAACTATATTGGGCGATTATTCGACAGAATATTACTCATCCGGTACTAGCGCTTCTTTCTGGCTCAAGGTTCTATGGAATGGTTTTATTGGACTAATTATTAAGCAAAAGTATCCCGAGATACTAGTTCTAGAATACGGCGCTGATCATCCGGGAGACATAAAGAAGCTAGCGAGAAGATTTAAGCCGCATATAGGCATCGTTACTGCGGTCGGAGAGACTCCCGTGCATGTCGAATATTTCCATAATAAAGAACATGTTGCTAGAGAAAAGTCCGAACTACTGAGGCTGATGTCTGAGTCTGATTACGCAGTTCTTAATTACGATGACCCCCTAGTCGCTAAAATGGCCCATAGTACTAGGGCTAAAGTTGTGTCTTATGGTTTCACGGAAAATTCTCAATTGAAACTATCAAGCTATGATTACGCTTACGATGAAGATGGCAAGCCTATCGGCGTTAGCTTTAAAATAAATCAGGGCATTAGTTCTGTGCCAGTCAGGATGGCCGGTTCGTTGGGCAAGTCTATGGCTTTATCATGCGGTGCCGCCGCGGCCGTTGGAAGAATTCTTGGTCTTAACCTAGTAAGCATTAGCGAGGCCTTATCTAGATTTCATGGTCAACCGGGCAGATTGAGAATCCTCCCTGGGATTAAAGGTTCGATTATAATTGACGACACTTATAACGCTTCGCCGGCGGCTATGCATTTAGCGCTGGAAGTGCTGAAAGATATTAAGGGCGCAAGAAAGTTAGCAGTCTTAGGAGATATGCTTGAGCTAGGGGAATATTCAATTAAAGCTCATCAGGATGTTGGTAATATGGCCGGCAATATAACTGATGCATTGGTGTGTGTTGGAGCTAGGGCAAAATTCATAGCTGATTCAGCCAGTAATCAAATGCTCAAAGAGAATATATATACGTTTGAAACTTCTGATGCCGCTAAGCTCAAAGTCCAAGAAATTATTAGAGAAGGGGACGTGGTGCTAATTAAAGGATCTCAGGGGATACGCATGGAAAAAGTCGTCGAAGAGATAATGGCAGAGCCGGAGAAGAAAATGGAATTGTTGGTGAGGCAAAGTAGGAAATGGCTAGCGAAATAGTCTATCCGATTATATTGTAAAATCATAAAGAGGGCTGTCTTTCTCAAGAAAGACAGCCCTCTTTGGTTCCTATTTAAACAAGAGGTACGCTAGCTTTAATCGTAACTGGATAGTAATCATTGTTGTAATCTTCTGCCAATTTCCCGCTACCCTTGATTGTAATCATAGCCCAACGATATCTATAGCAATATTTTCTAATCATAGTAGAGCCTAGAGCTTCAAGAAGCTGTTTGCCTTGCTCATTGTATGGATTAACCTTTGCCGTGCAAGAGGTGTATGACATTCCAGGCCAAGTATTAAGTCCGGCTTCGTCGGCCACGGCAATCAAGAGTAATGTTCCATTAGGCAAACTATTAATAAAATCTATCATCGCTTTCATCTCTTTTCCATCTTCTCTGGATGCGTAGGTATCGAAGTTTTTCACTGGATAAATTAACTCACCTGTTGTGCGAGAAATCGCAGCGACATTAAATCCTCTTCCGCCGCCGCCGTAACCATGTTTTTCATAGAACTTGACTCCGTCTTTTTTAAATATGGCCATGTCATCAGAAATTGCTTCAAATAGTATGGTGAGCGGCACAACCTTGAGTGCGAATTGAGTCCTAGTATTCTGATAGGTGGCCGTGATCTGAGCCTCACCGTAGCCTTTGCTAGTGACTAGGCCGCTCTTGGTATCAACGGTTGCGACTACGGTATTTGATGATTCCCATGTGGCCGCAGTAGTTTGGTCTTGGGTAGTACCGTCGCTAAGGATAACTAGTAATTTGAATTGTACGTTTTGATTTCTACCAGTTATTTCCGCTTTTCCTTGGATGGTAAATCCGGTGCTTACGATCTCGTTACTAGTTGGAGTTGGAGACGGCGAAACCGATTTCTGAATCATATCGCAACCCCATATAGATATGGAGACCATTAATATAGCTAATATGGCCAATTTCCTTATCTTCATGGTATTCCCTCACTTGTTAAAGAGGCTGTCCAGAGTATGTAATAAAATGACCATATTTGTCAATTAGTCTTTTTCTGCTATAATTCCACAGAATATGGCCCTGTCGTCTAGCCCGGTCAGGACACATGGTTCTCATCCATGTAACACGGGTTCAAATCCCGTCGGGGCTGCAGATAATTAAAACCACCCTTTCTTTGGGTGGTTTTAATTATCTGTGGATCTTAGGCCAGCTGTGGTAGAGGCGAAACTCTCTCATTGACATATATCGAAAAAGTATGTTATGGTTATTTCGTGCTATAGGTCAGGAGGTTAATCGTGCCATACGATCCAAGGCCGGTGAGTAAGGGTGGGAATAGGGGCATCGATGAGCTCTTTTCTCGGTGTGCGCTTACGGGCAAATTCCGGGTTATCGGAGTTGATACTTTTGACGGTACGGATTGGCAAGAAGGTGACTTCGAGACCTTAGCTCTAGCAAAAGAGCACGCAGACAAAAAGGGCGGGGAGATGACTAAGATGCATGTCTACGATGATCAAGGTCATCTAGTTCACGAAGCCGGTACGTTTTAGTTAGTCGAAAGGAGAGCTCATAATGAAAAAGAATTTTAACAAATGGCACCTTATGGCTATCATATTCGTTCTCTATGCATTAATCGTGGCTATTGCCATGCTTACGCATCAGCCAGCAGGAACTATGTCTATGCTGATTGATAGAGGAGCGCCAGGAATCGGCCTACTCTGTTTCCTTATTCTCCTCTTCGGCTAATCGTACCAAAGTTCTATATGCCCGCATCTGCGGGCCTTTTCGTTTTTCAGGCCGAACGTTATTGACGTATCTACGATTATGTTATATAATGTGGATAAGTTACTGTCTAGCGCTATCGACAGCGCAGGCAACTTTACAACCAGAAAGAGGTTAAAGATGGGATACCTGAAGTCGACCACGACCGACCTGAAAGCCGGCGACGTCGTTCGCACGGCAGACGGCCGTCGCGGCACTATCGCCGATTTCTCCTATGGCATAGAGGGCCAGGAGTACACGTTCATCAATTTCGGATGCGACGAGTGGAGTGCTTACCTGACCAGCTTGCTGGCGCCTCTGCCGATCGGCTGGGGAACCGAGTACGCAACTTCTTTGCCCAAAAGCTGGGGGTCGTACCCGACGACATCAAGTCTTCCGACGGGTCTGAAGTCTGGCGACATCGTTCTGGCCTCAGACGGTCGCCGTGGCAAGGTGGTCGACTTCCAGATGCGTGGACACACCTGCCGCTACGAAGTCGTCCGCATCGACTTCGGCAATGGAGAAGTAACCGAGTACTTCTCCTGCGACACGTTCCTCGCGCCGCCAGCCTAATTACTCCGGCAAGCACCGGCGACCTCATCCCACCTCATCGAGGCCACACAGCCAGTTCCCACGGCTGTGTGGCCTTTTCGTTTTTTAGGGATGCCTTGCTAGCAATGGCATGTTTTATATCTTGTGTTAAAATATTTTATATCCTAGTCAAGTAGCTAATATGCTCAAAACGATTTTGTATAAAGTCTCATATATTATATTGGGTATAGCTGTCGGTTATTTCGGATACCCACTAGTGACGGCAAAGGTGACCGAATTAAAAGAGGTTAGGAGCGGCAACTTTAAATTTATTAGTCCGTTAATTGAATGCGAGAGTGGCAAGGAATTGGGGTCAGACATATTTAGCATGCTAAAAAGCGACTTGATAGCTCATGTTAATGCCGCCAAGAAGAATGATCCATCTCTCAGGGTATCTTTATATTTTAGAGATTTACAGAATGGGCCATGGTTTGGGATTGAAGAAGATGCTGATTATTCACCCGCAAGCCTATTGAAGGTGCCTATAATGATGGCTTATCTAAAAATTTCTGAGAGCAAGCGTGAGATATTAGATGAAAAATTAACCTATAATGGTGAATACGAATATGACGATAATATCGATTCGACTGAAGAGACAATAAAACGCGGAGTTACTTACAAAATAGAAGAACTTATAAAAAAGATGGTGGTTAATTCGGATAATAGATCTAAGGATTTGCTAAAATATAATTTAGAGAAGGAGTATCCAGAAGTATTGGCTAAGATATATGCGGGCCTGGGATTAGAGAAAGAATATAAGAACATGAGCAACAACGATTTCGTCTCTGTTAAGGATTACGCTTCTATTTTTAGAATTTTATACAATGCTTCGTTGCTAAATCAAGATACATCAGAGAGGGCGCTGAGCATATTATCCGAAGTTAAATATGATTATGGAATTGTTAAGGGTTTACCGGAGGGGATTGCTTCGGCTAGGAAATTTGGATATAGATCGGAGAATGTATTAAATGAGTCGCAATTCCATGATTGCGGCATAATCTATAGGCCTGATCGACCCTATCTCCTATGTATAATGACGAAGGGTCGTAATCCCGAGAGTTTGCCCGAGATGATTGAAGATATATCAAAAATCGTATACGATTCTCAAAATTAATTTCGGGTACGAGGGCTGGCAAGGTTTCATTGACTTTTCGCTGGCGCTCATGTATCATATATAGGCTATAAAAACTTATCTTATCTTCTCGCAACTAGATGGGGCGGGTAGCTAATCTATAAAATGACTAACAAGTTTGCGATTATAAAAACAGGTGGTAAGCAGTACAAGGTCTCAGAAGGAGATACTTTAGATATAGAGAAGGTCATCACTACTGATGGGATTTTAAATATAGAAGAGGTTTTACTAACCAATGACGGCGAAGTTGTTAAAGTTGGTAAGCCAACTGTAAAAGGGGCCAAGGTAGAGGCCAAGGTATTGGCTGATTTCAAAGATAAAAAGAAGATGGTGTTCAAGTTTAAGAACAAGACTAGACAGACCAAGAAGAAGGGCCACAGACAACCACTAACTAAAATTCAAATAACAAAAATCACCGCCTAAAGCGGTGTTTTTTGTATGTGTCGAATTGGGCATACGACTTTCTCGAGTACGGGCTGTGTTCTCTTGCTAGAGAATCACCCTCTCGCTCGGGCCCAGTCGGCCCTGCGCGGGCCTCTCGAAAATCGTATGCCCAATTCTAAAATACTGAGTTGTATTCGGTAGGATCCAGCCCTCGGGCCTCCGCTTGATATTAGAAGGGCACCTTTTTGGCTTCAAAGGTGCCCTTCGGGAAATTACTAATAGAGCTTCGTTGTGTATCTAGCGCTTAAGTAAATGGCGGTCTTTACTGCCTAAAAGACCGCCATTTAGGTCTCCGTGGGGCATGTCAGGGGTAATTGACATACGGCCCCAGATATGCTATAATGTATATACGCTGAAAGTACGTAAACTCGGTTTTCTGAAAGGTCATTGAAATGAAGAGCAATGTGAGCAAGATGTTGGTCGTCATCGGCGTTGCCATCTGCGTGCTCGTTCTGTTGATTGGAATCGATCGCAGGAACGCCAAGATCGCGGCCCAGCAGGCCACGATCGACATGGCCTGGAAGCAAGCGGTCGCCACATCGGCGGCTGTGGAGCAGTTCCGGATCGTCCGGAGCCTCAGCTCGACTGGCGATCAGGCCAGCGTGGCCGAGAATCAGATCGTGGGTGAGCTTCGTGGGGTGGACCTGAACTTCGGTGCCATCGGGGCGTCGGAGGCCGAGGTCTCTCGGTTCGTGGCAGAGGCTTACGCGCGCGATGCGCACAAGGCGTTGAACGAGCTCCGGATGCTCAAGGCGAATCCTGAACGGGCCAAGACCCTGCAGTTCGAATTCCTTCGCGGCGTCGAACGCAGCGAGAAGAACCTGACTAACTTCGTCGCCAACGTCAATGTCGTGAACGAGATGGTCGCACGCAACTACATCGGCGCGGCACGGGCACAAGGGGCTCGCGTGAGTGCATCGAGCCTGCGTCAGCAGGGCGTGGCCGTTGGTTCGGCCCGCAAGGTGCAGGCGACGCGAAAGTCGCCAGCCAAGAAAGTTGCGCCGAAGTCGGCGAAACGTTCGACGTCAGCGAGACGTCGATAATCAGAAAGTCGATCGGTCAATATTTTTGATGAGAGGTGGCCATGTTGTAAAAAGATATGGGCCCGGGGGAAGCGACCACCGGTTATCACACGCTCAGGTCAAGGCAGGTATGACCTTGGAACAGAACCTGTAAGCGGTACGCAAGTACCGCTTTTTTCGTACTTAAAATCGTGCTCCGGCCCAAGCCTACGACTCGACCGATAGTCGAGCCGCTCCTGCGGCGGCTCGCTGTCTACACGCTCGGCATTTCGAGGAACCTTTCTTTATCGCCCCTTCGGGGCTATACCAAATATGATCCAGCCGAAATGCCTGCGCGAGTTCTCGCTGTAAGCTTGGGCCTTCGCTGAATGCATATAATCAAGCGAGGCTCGTTTCGTTTCGAATCATCCGCAGCCAAGCCATCGGCTAGAAAGTGGCCAAGACTAAGAATCCAAAAAGACAGGTCGAGGGCAATACAATCATAATCAAAGCGAGGCCCTAATCACTTCAGAGGAAATTGCGCAGATATTTCAGCTCATCCTTAGTAGTCAGAGCCCATTCGCTTTGCGAATAAGCGCTGGCAATAAAGGACAGAGCCCACTCGCTTAAGCGAGTGGGCTCTGTGAAATATCGAGCGTTAGGAGCGAAAGATCGCAGGAAGCTTTCGACTCCGATACGATGAAGTGATTAGGGTCGAGCGATTACTTCCTGAACTCAAGGGCATTCTTGAGCGTAATCTCGTCTATGTATTCGAGATGAGATCCTGAAGCCAGGCCTCTAGCAAGATGAGTAATCCTTACGTTATCTTTTTTATCGAGCATGTCTCTGACGTACATAGCTGTTGTCTCTCCTGCGGTATTGGGATTGGTGGCAAGTATTAGCTCAACTTCGCCTAGATCCTTAGTGGTATTAGATATCCGAGTATCGAGCTCTCTAAGTCTCAAATTCTCTGGGAGTACACCGTCGATCGGGTTAATGGCTCCGCCTAGAATATGATACAAGCCTCTATATAGCCCAGTCTTTTCGATTGATTCTAGATCGGTGACCTTCTCTAATACCATGATTTTGGTGCGATCTCTTTTCTTGTCCGAGCATACTCCGCATATATGGTTATCGCTTATATTGAAACAGATATTACAAAATGAAATATTGGTTCTTAAATTTGTGATGGCCGTACCTAGCTCTTCTAGCTCGGTATCTGATTTATTCATTAAAGACAAAACAAAGCGAGCGGCCTGTCTTGGGCCAACTCCGGGTAACTTTCTTAACAATGATACAATGTGTTTAAAATTCTGATTCATAAAGTTGTGCTAAATTCTGAATATCATTTTCTTGAGTACGGGTTGTATTTCTCTGTTGAGAAATCACCCTCTCGCTCGGCGCCGTCGCGCCTGCGCGGGCCTCTCGAAAATAATATTCAAATTTCATGTCTCGCTTGGTATGAGAAAGCCACATTAATCAACGAGCTAGATGATTTCGCCTTGATGGTGTCTATCTACTTCTTGGAATAATAGGCTATCAGGATTAATTCTAAACTCTATTTCTCCGGTGGGACCATTTCTATGCTTAGCGATAACGAGTTGGGCTATGTTGAGCTTACCATCTCTCTCGGCATTCTCGCGATTTATCTTATCTTCTCTATGAATAAACATGACTAAGTCGGCATCTTGTTCAATAGATCCAGAATCTCTCAGGTCAGATAATCTGGGTTTATGGCCATCTCTCTGCTCGATAGCGCGGGATAATTGAGATAATGCTAAAACTGGAATATTCAATTCTTTAGCTAACTGTGATACTTTCATATTTTTATTTATTAATAAATCTTGCAATCCTATCAATGTTCATTCTCCTTTATTATTATATATTTATTTAATTCCACCACATACTAGATAAATTACCCATGTTAGTATCAAAACATCCTGCAATATACTCATTATCAATATAAGGATTATCCGCACTCAATCTCTCTTTTAAACATTTCTCTTCTTCCTCAATTTTATCAATAAAATCATCCCAATTATCACCTATAAACTTGATAAAACCTTCATCATTTCCTCTTTCTCTAAATCGTCTAATCCATTCCTCTTTCATTGATTTATCAGGATATATCATGAAGAAATTGATCTTGTTCTCATTTAATGCAACTCTAACAATATCATGACTACTAACAAAAATTACATCTACTTTCCCAATATTATCTTTGATATGTTTAATATAATTATCTGGGAAATCTGGATTTCTTTCTTTTGTATTAACTCCATTTTCATCTTTAATCCAACTAAATTGACTAGAATCAGAATCTAACATTGTAAACGGTTTATCATTATAATTATTGTACATATAGGACTTACCGCAAGCAGGAAAAGCACTTACTACAATTGTTGGTTTGTATTTCATTATTAATTAATCTCCTTTATATTTTAATAATTCTCATCTTCCATATCTTTGTCAGTAATTTCTTTTGTCTCAACTTCAAAACCCAACACCTCTAACAAACCAATCCATCCATAATTAGATATTGAGTGACCTTCACATTTGAAATCCTCTCCAAAATTAACTCTTAATACTTCCCAATCCCCAGATTCACTAGTGATCAATTCAATTAATGGTTTGCTCATTTACTTATCCTCCCAAGTATCTTTCATTTTACCCATAAGCACTTTGAACTCATCTATTGATAAATTATTAGGAAGTATTTTACTAAAACTTTCATAATTAGTTTTCCATATTTTATCTTCCATTGATTTTTTAACTTGGTCAATAGTCTCTACAAAGTTTTGTGTAGTTCTCTCATGATCTAAAATATCATCTTTATATTGCTTGTAATATTTATATTTAAATGGTTTGCATGTCTCTACTCCTGGGCAATCATTAGCACAATTATAACAAACATCTTCCATTTAACTAATCATCCTTTCTTTA
>Ga0076212_106_pt2 | contig 51345 bp, 56 predicted proteins | sample RifGroE2_FD_68265 | JGI IMG/M metagenome (GOLD analysis project Ga0076212, IMG submission 68265) | Parcubacteria (Yanofskybacteria) bacterium GW2011_GWE2_40_11 | reverse complement strand
GGTGCCGAAACTACCGGACTAACCGGCCTCTCCTCGATTTTCCTGGGTATCTGGACTCCGCTGACTTGTTGGCCAGACTTTATATTGGCCATATCGCTAGACATGGTCCTTATAGAAGATTGATATTCTTTAATTCCCTGCAACCGCGGATTAGGTTGATTTTGCGATGTAGGGCTTGGATTGGGTTGGGGCGCTACTGGCCTTGCCATTGGAGCAGGCATAGCTGGTGCTACTGGCGTATTAACTGGCCCCACTACTGGCTTAGCCGAAATAGGCTGAGATGGAGCAGGGGACGCAGAAGGCATACTTGGCCTCGAGATTGGTTGCGACTGATTAGGCGAAGTTGTCGCTGGCGCCGAAGCACGCTGGACAGACGGGGCACTTGGCTGGGCAGATATTGATGGGATCGAAGAAGCAGTCGAACTGGGGGTCGACTGGGTTACAACGTTTGATCTCATAGGCGAGCTCTGAGGGTTTGAGACAGGTCGAGGAGTAGGCGCAGAGGCGGCGGAATCCTTAGTTAACTCGTTGACTAGATCGTCGATAGTTATTGTTTTCTGGCCTTGATCTGCCATTTATTTTAGCCCCAAGCTTGTTACTGAAAACCTCAAATGATATTTTCCTAACAAGATAGGGACGAGATGACACCGATAATAATATCTTAGCACAAAATGATTGTTTATATAATTTAGACTGTTTAAAACCAAAGGGGCCCCAGCTGGGGCCCCTTTGGTTTTAAACGATATCTGTATTTTTTAGCCGGTCTTCATGGTCAGGCTTATCCTGCCCATCTCATCTATGTTCTTAATTCGAACATGGACTTTTTGCCCAAGCTTTAAGACGTCGCTTGGATGGTTTACTCGTTCTTTGCTCATCTCAGAGACATGAACCATGCCATCCTTACCAGCTGTGATCTCTACGAAAGCTCCGAAGTCCAATATCCTAACTACGGTGCCGTCGAATTCATCGCCGATCTTCGGTTCATAGGTAACTTGATTTATAAGCTTTATAGCCTTCTCCATACCTTCGGTGGTAGCCGAAGTCACGAATACCGACCCATCATCATCGATATCAATTTCAGCTCCAGTTTGCTCAATAATCTCATTAATCATTTTACCTCCTGGGCCGATAAGGGCGCCGATCTTTTTTGGATCTATCTTCACAGTTTGAATTCGAGGAGCATACAACGACAACTCTGCCCTAGGCGTAGCGATAGTTTTAGTTATGACATCTAATATCTCCAATCGAGCCTTACGAGCCTGAGCTAGAGTCTCTTCAACGATCTGAGGGGTAATACCTTCAATCTTCACATCCATCTGCATCCCAGTCACGCCATCCTTTGTGCCGGCAACCTTCAAATCCATATCTCCATGATGGTCTTCTGGCCCCTGAATGTCGGTTAATATTTTGTATTTCTCACCCTTTTCATCAAACATCAGCCCCATAGCAATACCGGCGGCGGGGGACTTGATTGGCACTCCGCCATCCATCAAAGCTAGCGTTGAACCACAAACCGAGGCCATCGATGACGAACCATTAGAAGAAAGAATCTCAGATACTAAGCGAATAGTATACGGAAATTCATCTTTGTTCGGGATGATAGGCTCTAAAGACCTCTCGGCTAAATAGCCGTGGCCAATATCTCTACGGCTCAGAGCTCCAACACGTTTAACTTCGCCCACGCTGTATGGAGGAAATGCGTAGTGGTGCATAAACCTCTTCTTAGTTAGACTTATTTCCATGGTTTCTAGCCATTGTTCCATGCCTGGTGCGGCCAGCGTTAAGATAGACAAGGCTTGGGTAGTACCACGATTAAATAGCCCGGTACCGTGAGTGTGGGGCAATATCCCGACCTGGGCTGAAAGCTCGCGTAGCTGGTCAATCTTGCGCCCATCAGGACGCTTCTCGCCATCGAGAATATTACGATGAACGATACGATCGATCTCTTCCTCAAATATTGCAGACGCCTCGGCTAGCTTCTTGTCAGCTTCTGGGCTGTCAGCGAATTGGCCCTTGATATACGCCATCAACTCATCTTTGACCTGGCCAAGACCTTCATAGAATTCGGTCTTACTTTTACCGGGCGCATATAGAGTTTTTTCAAGTTTTGGATCTGCAAAGTCACGAACCAAAGCCGTTAAGGCCTGATCGTGAGTAAATATATTAAGCTCTTTCTTCTTTTTTCCTATCTCGTCGGCGATCTTATTCTGGAAATTAATGACTGCCCCAAACTGTTCAAATCCAGCCTTGATAGCTTCGGCCATATCTTTCTCTAGCACGATATTGGCGCCGGCCTCGATCATATTTATTTTTCCAGCTGTTCCGGCAACCACGATATCGAAATCACTTACTAAACGCTCGGCATATGTTGGGTTAAAAACCAGCTTACCGTCAACTCTGCCAACTCGGACAGCAGCGACAGGCCCAGCCCAAGGGATATCAGAGATCATAAGGGCCATCGAGGCACCGATTAAAGCGGGGATATCTGGATCATTGATCCCGTCGAACGACAAAACGGTGGTCACCACCTGTATCTCGTTGCGGATATTGTGATTAAAGAGTGGGCGTAGAGCTCGATCAACTAGACGACCCGACAGAATGGCCTCATCTGATGGTCGGCCTTCACGCTTGATCCCCTTGGAACCTTTTATCTTGCCAGCTGCGTAGTACTTCTCTTCGTACTCAACCTGAAGCGGCATATAATCGACAGCCTTCTCGTTGGCCGACATGGTGGCATTAACCAAAACGCTTGTTTCACCATATTGGACCAAACAAACGCCATTAGCCTGGCCGCCTAAACGACCAACTTCAACGGATAGAGTCTTTCCAGCGAACTCTTCCTGGTACTTCTTTATTTCCATTTAATTACCGACAAACGAGAGGAAAGTGAGTAATATCCGCCTCCGGCAATTGCCGGAGGCGGACTGGGATTCTGCCCACTATTTTCTGGCCTTCCAGAGAACACTGGGAAAAACCCGCACATCGCCTCATTCCTCGCCCTCGTATCTGTTTGCCTGTTAAATTACTTCAAAAGTATTTTATCTTTTAACTGCTCTAAATCAATAAAATTATTAGCCACTTCGATTATCTTGGCACTAGCGCTTCTCTTGAATCCAGCTACCTCAACTATCAGCCCGCTATACTGTAGATACTCGACTAGCGGCTCAAAATCGCCGTCGCCAGAAACGATAATAACTACGTCCAGCAAGCGAGATAAGCCAATTGCGTCTACGGCTAGACCCACGTCCCAATCACCCTTTTTCATGCCTCCTGGGAATATCTGTAAATCTTTCATTTTTAGCTCGTATCCAGACTTTTCAAGAGCACCGAAGAAGGCACGCTCTTCATCGGTATCTGACTTGACGACGTAGGCAATGGCCCTAGAAAGCTGGCGACCGTCAGATACAATCTTTAGTAATTCTTTAAAATTAACCCTGGCCTTATAAAGGTTCTTGGCCGAATGATACATATTCTGAACATCGACAAATACACCGATACGGTGATGTTTTCTTTGGGGAGAGGTTATTTTGTGAGACATGGACTTATTCTATTAGAGGTCAAGCTTCTTGACCAAAGAGGCGTGTCTTTTTGGTGCCTCTCTCTTGAGGTAATCCAAAAGTCTCTTTCTCTTGGCCACCATCTTTAGAAGACCCAACCTTGAACTGTTGTCTTTTTGATGCTTTTTGAGATGTTTAGTGAGCCTAATAATCTCCTCGCTAAACAAAGCAACCTGGGCCTCAGCTGATCCAGTATCCTTTTCATGGATCCTGACCTTCTCCATCACTTTTGTTTTCTCTTTGCTATTTAACATGTCTTGATCGTATCCATCAGCCTCGGCCAATGAACCGTAATTAACTTATATCTTGTTTTACCATAAAAAATAGCCAAATGCAAATACGTTTTTATAAAGAAATGGCCCGCGGAAAGTTCCGCGGGCCGGGTCTGACGAGATGACGCGGCTTCAGTTCGGCTTGGAAGCCCGCCTCCTTTTCTCCAGGATCGTCGCTCGAACAAAGTACCCCAGGGCAACGAGGCCCCAGGATGCGAGGCCGAAGCGGAAGAAAGTCATCTCGCCATGACTGACTCCTGGAGGCGGTGAACCCCTCAAAACCCCGTCGACCATAAACATGAGACCAGCCATACCGGAGACGACCCACATGATGAAGGCAACGATCATTACCGCGGCAACGATCACCTGAGCAATCACCTTGACACAGCTTCCGAGGACCACGAACGCCGCTACTAAGAAATCCACGATCTCCTTCATTGGGCACCCCTCTCTTTTTAAGGTTACCCCGATTATATCACGATAAATTTAGTTCGTCAAATGACTCCGTTATGCGACGATTGCCTAAAGTTGTATAATTTAAATGCCATGGCAAATAATGCAAAAACGCTTAAGATCCAATACTTAGAATATATCGAAATCGAGAAGAACCGAGCGCCCAAAACCACGGAGAACTACGGCCGCTATCTTGATCGTTTTTTAAATTTCGCCAAGGTTGCCAACGTTGAGGATATTTCTGAAGAAACAATAAGACAATACCGACTCCATCTTAATCGTCTACGTGATCACGACAATCAACCGCTAAAGAGAATCACTCAGAATTACCACATCATCGCCCTGAGAAATTTTCTTAAATATCTAGCCAAGCGAAGTATAAAATGCGTGCCAGCCGAGAAGATAGAGTTGGGTAAGCAGGAAGATAGAGAAGTTACATTCCTTGAGCCAGAAGAATTAAAAAGATTCCTAGAATCGCCGGGCGATAAGAACTTGCGCGCACTGCGTGATAGGGCAGTTCTGACTATTTTATTTAGCACCGGTATGCGTGTTTCTGAACTATGCTCTCTAGATAGAAATAAAATAGATGTAAATCGAGGCGAGCTATCGATAGTAGGGAAGGGGAGCAAGATAAGAGTCGTATTCCTATCTGACGACGCCAAAGAGAACATAAAGGAATTTATCGCCAAACGCTCCGACGTGGACGAAGCTCTTTTTATAAGGATCCCTAAAAATGGCAAATTCGGGAAAGAAGACGACCTCCGACTCACTCCTAGGAGTATCCAGAGAATCGTAAAGAAGTATGCAATTAAGTCCGGCATCATGGGCAAGAACATAAGCCCACACACATTGCGCCATAGTTACGCTACTGACCTTTTACGTAATGGCGCCGATATCCGCTCCGTCCAAGCTATGCTCGGCCACTCATCAGTAACCACAACCCAGATATATACCCACGTCACCGACAAACAACTTCGCGAGGTACACCAGAGATTCCACAATAAAAAATAGTCCGGCAGCTGCCGGACTATTTTTTATTGGTGCCCGGGGTGGGACTCGGCCTCGGCTCTCGTCACGCCGTCGCGCTCCTCGGCCTGGCCACCGCCTCGCGGTCGCGCCTACTGGCGCAACATCGCTCCGGCGTTCTCGTCCCGATAAGCATAATGACCACGCGAACGTGGTCATTATGCTTATAAGTGCCCGGGGTGGGACTCGAACCCACAAGCCCTTGCGAGCAAAGGATTTTAAGTCCTTCGTGTATACCATTCCACCACCCGGGCAAATCATAAAGTTGTTGCCGGGTGATGGTCCTGGGAAACTTTTGTTTCCCGCCAAATGCTACAACACTCGCATTCGGCCCACCCGGGCAAAACCACTAAACACCAGTGATTATAACTTCATTTCGAATTATTTTCAATTCTGATATTATGATCTTGCTATGGGGTTATTCTATACGAAAAAGGGCGACAAGGGCTTCAGCCACGTCGGCAAAATCAAGATTAGCAAGCTCGACCACCATATCGAAGCTCTTGGCCAGCTGGATGAACTAAACTGTCTAATTGGCGTTTTTAAGTCGGAGCAAAAAGATAAGGCGTTAAAAACGACACTGCACCGTGTCCAAGAGAATCTTTTTATTATTCAAGCCATTGTCGCCTACAAGATGCTCAGAGAGAAAAGGATACCCCCACAACTAGAGGAGTCCACTCTTAGGTCCATAGAATCAGTGATTGATGAGATTGAATCGAAATTGAAGGTAGAAAGAAAATTCATTATACCCGGAACTAATCCAACGTCAGCCTGGCTAGACTACATACGAGCTAAATCAAGAACTACTGAAAGGGCCCTACTGAGGATTAAACTAAAAAACCCCACGGCCAATGCCTACATGAATCGCTTATCAAGCCTATTCTTCGCTCTAGCCAGACAAGTGGGCCAGAAGGGTAGAGAGTCTTCCCCTAGATACAAGTAATCATAAGAGCCCACCTATGGTGGGCTCTTATGATTATGAGGCGCGGGCGGGAATTGCACCCGCGTATAGCGGTTTTGCAGACCGCTGCCTTACTACTTGGCTACCGCGCCATTACAAAGTCCTCTTCACGCTCTCTTCTTCGTATATCTCTATTATATCGCCCTGCCTTATCTCTGGCATATCTTTACCGCCGAAGTCCAGCCTTAATCCAGCTTCGAGACCGTCGGACACTTCAGTTACATCTCCCTTGTTGTGTTGGAGTTGACCGATTTTGGCACTCCCCAATACACCCTCTCCTCTTAATATATCGCATCCGACACCCCTAAGGGCTTTACCAGATATGACCTTGCCACCAAGGATTATAGACTTAGTATCTGTTTTAAATATAGCGATAACTTTGAGCTTGCCAATAATGTTTTTCTTAACCTCAGCTCCAAGCAAGTTGGCCATTTCGCCCCTGATATATTCGACTAACTCATAAATAATGTCGAATGTAGCTAGCTTGATGCCATCCCTCTCTGCCAATTTCTCAGCCGATTTGTCTACTCCAACTCTGAATCCAATAACTTGAGCCTTGCTAGCAATGGCCGTCTTGATATCAGCTTCCCCAATACTTCCTATGCCATAACTAATCACGTTGTATCCTACTTCATCCGATTTGATCTGACCGACAACGTTATCCAGGGCCTCCATAGAGCTAGAGACATCTGTCTTGAAGACCATATTGAGTACTTTTTTATCTCCGTGATCTTCTCTTGTGCTCGTAATGAATAGAAGCAGCTGCTTAATGTCAACATTTGCAGCTTGCAGATCTTCAGCCTCATTCTTGTTCTTGGCAACCTCGAAACCTTTTCCTATCTGAGGGGCAGATGCCCAGCCCATAATTACTACCGGCTGTGATGGTCGAGCTTCTACGATCGAGTTTCCTTTAAAATCTTCCATCGATTTTATCTTTCCAATCACCGTGCCCACTACAATAAAGTCTCCAATCTTAAGAACGCCCTTATTTACCAGGGCCGTTGCTACGTTTCCTCTTTGTTTGTCTAGGTGCGATTCAATTATGACGCCACCAGTAGGGGAGCCTAGATCTTCGCCAAGCTCCTCGACTTCAGCGACTAGTAAAATCATATCCAGGAGGTCATCCAAGTTCTTCCCGTCTTTAGCAGAAACTTCTACCATAGGCACCTTGCCGCCCCAATCTTCGGCCAGTACATCTTCAGAAGCCAAGTCCTGCTTGACCCTCTGAGGATTAGCCGCATCCTTATCCATTTTATTTATAGCTACTATATACGGAATCCCTGCTTCTTTTATAATATTGATAGCTTCTTTGGTCTGCGGCTTAACACTTTCATCTGCCGCAACGACTAAGACTGCGATATCCGCAACTTTGACGCCTCTAGTTCTTATAGCGGCGAAGGCCTCATGCCCGGGAGTATCTAAGAAAGTGATTGTCTTACCGTGGACCTCGGCCTGATAAGCACCTATATGCTGAGTGATCCCGCCGGACTCACCGTCCACAACGTTGGTATGCCTAATCGCATCAAGAAGCTTAGTCTTGCCATGATCTACATGACCCAAGACAACCACCACCGGTGGCCTTGAATTAATATTAGGTTTTATCTCGTTATTTGACATATTGACCGATTTCAAGTCTATCATGATGACCCCATTCGGTCAAAATAATAGCTATCGCACTCGCGATAGCTATTATTTAGCCGCTAATCTCTAAAACACTCGCAAGGCTTATCCCGTAGCAATACTTTCTGCCTATCCAGGTCATCTATGAGATATTCTTGACCTGGCTTCCCTTTGGAATATTTTTTGTTCAGCGGAGATCTATGACTATATTTTCTGTTAATCATTTCCTCTACCAAGGACTCATGCCTGATGTATAGGGCCTTCAATTTGCCAACCCAACGCTTAGTCTCTGGATGCTGAGAATACCCACCCTTACCGTCGTGTATAGTTAAAATATTCCACAAACCGTGTAATTCGCGATGTTCCGCAAGAAGATGCTTTCTGCATAGATGTTTTGGATGTATGTCCCAAATGCGCATAAATTTGGCGGAGAGAGTGGGATTCGGCCTCGACTAAACTTTTGTCGTCACAAAAGTTTGCCTGACCACCGCCTCCTGATTTTATTTACTAATGAAATCAGTCCGGCGTTCGAATCTCACATCAACTCAAGAATAGATGCCACCGGATGTGCCATTAGGGCACATCCGGTGGCATATGCGGAGAGAGTGGGATTCGAACCCACGAGACCCTTGCGAGTCTGGCGGTTTAGTAAACCGCTGCTTTTAGCCACTCAGCCATCTCTCCAAAGGGAAGATGAGAAGATCCTTCTTCGCATTTCGGTTGCGCCAACATCGTTCCGGCGTTCGAATCCTCCCGAACCCACAGATAGCTTGTGCCAGCCCGCCCCGATGGCAGACTAGTACAATATGCGGAGACGGGAGGATTCGAACCTCCGGACCGGTTTGACCCGATCACCTCTTTAGCAAAGAGGCACATTAGACCACTCTGACACGTCTCCAATTCAGCAAATATTATCACAGAAGCTAGCCCCGAGCAATCGCGAGTCCGAAAACTTCTCTGGCCCCATTTTCCTTCAAAACTTTGGCGCATTCATTCATCGTCGCACCCGACGTGACCACATCATCCACTAGGATTACCCTAGCACCCTTCGCGTATTTAAGATCTTTCGCCTCGAAGATATTCAGTACATTCTCTAGGCGGACACTCCTATCTTTTACACTAGCCTGTAAGACAGAACCTTCCCGTCTCCTTATTGTATCGACCTCCATCGGCATTAAAAAATTATCGGCGATGCTCTTGGCTAGAAGTTCTGCCTGATTGAAACCTCGCCAATTGAACCTCCTCCTACTTAATGGTACCGGCATGACTATAGTGCTCTGATCGAACAAGTTAATCTTTCTTTCCTTGCCAAGCAACCCTAGATACTTAATCAATAGTACCGATAGGGGACCGCTGAGCTCTTTTATGAAGCTATACTTAAAGTACTTCACAGACCTCTGAATCAACTTATCTTTATATTCTGTGGCCACAAAAAGTCTATCTATGTAAACGCTATCTCGACACAACCAGCAAGCCTCTCCGTCAATGACCGCTAGCTTGCAGCCGATACATTTAAAACTCCTATTTATTTTTATATCCGACATGCACGAGTCACACAGATAGACATCTTTTATCTTTCGACAACCTAGGCATCGAATAGGAAAAACTAAATCCATCAACCAGCCACTAATTCTGCTGCAATAGTGCATATTTTCTTTTTTGTCTTATTTCTATTGTGATATACTTATTATTGTAGTTGATACTACAAATAAACTAAAGGAATGTTTGGACTATTCAAATCTGAAAGCAAGCTCGGGATCGATATAGGCACCGCCTCGATAAAGATTGTCGAAATGGCTAAGAAAGATAATCGTTTTGCCTTAAGCAACTACGGACTTTTCGAATTGAATGAGTCGACAACCTCTGGTGGAGTATCCGGGCAGAACATACTAAAACTTCCAGACGAGGAAATTGTCTGGGGCATAAAAGAGGTTATCAAGAAGGCCAATATATCTTCTAAGGATGTAATAGCCTCTATCCCATCCTTCTCGACGTTCTCGACCGTAATACAGATGCCCTATCTGTCCGAGAACGATCTGATAAAAGCCATACCCTTCGAAGCTAAGAAATATATACCCATTCCAATAGAAGAGGTGAGTATGGATTGGTCAATAATTGAAGTCAAAAAAAATCCCAATAACCCAACTAGGCCAACCGTAGAAGTCTTCCTAGCTGCTGTCCCCAAAGATGAGACGGCTCGATATCAAAGAATTATGCAGAATGCCGGCCTGAACTTAAAAGCGATAGAGCTAGAAAACTCTGCCCTAATTAGGGGCTTACTGGGAAATGATCTCGCCCCGACGGCTATTATTAACATAGGCGGACGAAGCACTTCTATACTAATAGTGAGCAAAGGATACGAGAGAATGGGCCACAACTACGAAGTGGGCGGATTCGAGATCACTAAATCAATAGCCAAGTCTCTGGGCATAGGCGTAGAGAAAGCAGAAGAACTTAAAAAGAAGCTTGGGCTCAACCAAGATGACGAGAACATAGTTCGCCAAGCCATGTTCTCGCTTATAGACATGATGGCCTTTGAGACAAGGAAGACCATAAACATATACGAAGAAAGCCAAAATCAAAAAATACTCAGAGTAATACTGGTAGGCGGATTAGTTAATATGCCCCACTTTGCAAACTATTTCAAAGAGAAGCTTGGGAGGGACGCCCTTATTGGCAATCCCATGGCTAGAGTGGTGTATCCTCAGGGCCTAACAAAAGTTATACCAGAGATATCGAGCACATTTGCAGTGGCTACTGGGCTGGCGATGCGAGACCTTTAACCAAATAAATAATCAAAAAAACTTGGAAGAACAAAGACAGCAACCACAATCGATACAGAGAAGCGATCGCAACGATACCCTTATGGGGATTTTATGCTACCTATCATTTCTAGTTTTCATTCCTTTTGTTACGGCCAAGGATAACGAGTTCATCAAATTTCATGCCAAGCAGGGTCTGGGCGTGTTCTCATTAGAAGTTATTGGCTGGATATTGGGATTTATGCCAGGAGTTCATGCCTTCTCATTAATAATATCTGTAGTAACGCTAATACTTTCAATAATAGGGATAGTCAATGTACTAAACAACAGGACGACCCCTCTGCCAATTGCCAATCAAATCAGCGACTTACTCAACTTATGATCCGGTTTGTTGATAACAATAAAGGCGTTTCAGGATATAATTAAGTAATAAACACTATGTCAGATCAAGGTGGCTTACAACTTCTCCCAGAAACAAGGAGAAAAATAACCGTTACCGTCCCTGGCGAGAATAGGCTTCTTTATCTAGGCGTTGTCTTTTTGATTTTATCGGCAACGGCTGTCTTTGGTATAAAATTTTATACGAGCCAGGAGCTTGAGAGTTACAACTCACTAAGAGCCGATGTAGAAAAAAAGAATTTAGAAATAAATACTCAAGCTAAGGGCGAAGACGGGGCAGACCTGATCGAGAAGATAAGGGTGACGGGAAAACAGCTAGACATTGCGTCGTCTCTTCTAAATTCACACATACTATGGTCAAAAGGGCTAGAAAGGCTAGAAGGCCTACTGTTGCCCACCGTGCAGGTTGATTCATTATCGATGTCAGCCGCAGATGGTACGATAAAATTCATGGCCCTCGCTCCAAGCTACACGGCGATAGCAAAGCAAATAGCATCTTTTGTTAGTAATCCAAAATATATTAAAGACGTTACTATAGGCGAGATAACTACTCAGACGACTGGTAAACTTCAGTTCAGCATGAATATCGAGATCGAAAGGTCAACATTCCTAAGACCAGATACAACTCCGAATCCAACGCCAGCCAAATAATGACACCCACGACTAAAAATTATATCGGCGCAACTCTAATCTCAATAAGCTTATTCGGCTTAATAGCTTTTGCCTGGCCAGAATATTCGAGCATCCCCACCATAAAAACCGGGATAATTGAGATGGAGAAGAATAAGGCCATGGCTACGACTGCGCTAGAAAGTATCAAAAAGATAAAAGAGGAATACGAGTCACGAGGACCGATAGTGACTAAAGTAACCAAACTTATACCGCAGAAAAAGAATACCGAAGAAATAATATCCACGATCGAAGCTATTATATCGGTTACCGGAGTTAGGTTGTCCAGGCTAGCCGTAGGGGACGCCAAATCTCAGTCTGGCTTACCATATAATTTGTCCCCGATAGAATTGACCATAAACGGAGCATACCCATCTATTGGCGTATTCTTAAAGACGATCGAGAGCAATATCCGCCTCCTAGATGTTACTTCCGTTCAAATGGGCAAAGATCAACAAAATCCAGGGCAGCTCAGCTTTAAAATTAGTATCAGTGGTTATTATCTAAAAAACGATGCCCCGACAATCAACAAATAAATTAATACTTCTGGCGATTATATTCCTTGGGATTGCCTTGGGCTATATGTACACCATATATTACACCGAGGCCGCGACCCTAGTTCCAGTGTCTGCGACATCCAAGGTTAGCGTATCCGGGCTTACCGAGCTCATCTCTAAGATCAGATGGGACATTACAGATGGCTCAGACTTCAAATCTTTGAAACAGTTTGGCGAATCTCCGGTTAATCCAGGCGTAACCGGCAATAGAGATATTTTTGCTCCCATTTAACGTCGCAGGGGTACACTGGTTATCGGGGAATCCCGTGCGTTAAGCCCGAGGATTTCATTTTTATCATGCCGAACAAGAGTCCACAAACACTAATAAGGGGACTACTAGAAAAAGGGGTCATTCTCCAAAAAGACGCCGATACTTTTGCCGTGCTTGCCGAGAAGCAAAATCGCGACTTTGCCCAAATACTTATAGATAAGAACGTACTCTCAGACATAGATCTTCTTAATTTAAAATCCGAGCTATATCGTCTCCCAATTGTAGAATTAGATAAAATAGATTTAGACAAAACAGCTTTAAAAGAAATTCCAGAAGAGACAGTTGTATTCTATAAAATTGTTCCCTTCGCTAGAGATAATGGAGTGCTTAAAGTAGGAATAATAAACCCGGACGACATTGGCGCTCTTGAAGCTCTTAAATTTATCGCCGGGAACAAAGACCTAACCATAGAGCAATACCTAATAAGCTATCGAGACTTTAGTTCGATACTGAGAAATTACAGAACGTTGACCGGAGAAGTGGGAGAAGCTCTTGAATCTTTGTCTGGTGAGCTAGAGAAAGAGGGGAGCGAAGAGGTCCAAGAAGCCATGCCGAAATCGATCGACGAAATCACGGCCGAAGCTCCGGTAACAAAAATCGTAGCCGTTATAGTTAAGCACGCCGTAGATTCCAGAGCTTCTGACATTCACATCGAGCCATTCGATGATCGAGTTAGGATACGCTTCAGGGTTGATGGCGTTCTGAATACGTCTTTAACACTACCAAAAAATTTACACTCGGCAGTTTTAACTCGTATTAAGATTCTCTCTGATCTGAAAATTGACGAGACTCGACTAGCTCAAGACGGACGCTTCGCGACAAAACTAAACGATAGGAAGATCGATTTTCGCGTTTCCACCTTCCCAACCAAAAACGGCGAAAAAGTTGTTATGCGTATACTTGATCCCTTAACTGGCAAAGTCGATCTTCCCGATTTAGGACTAGAGGGCAGGCCGCTTGAAGTCCTAGAAAGGGCACTCAAGAAACCTTTTGGAAGCATTCTCATCACCGGACCAACCGGATCCGGAAAGTCTACGACTTTGGCTGGTATGCTAAAACGCATAAACACCGAGGATATCAATATAGTAACTCTCGAAGATCCAATTGAATATTTTGTAGATGGCGTAAATCAATCACAGATCCACGAAGAAATAGGATATACGTTTGCTTCTGGATTGAGGCATATTCTTAGACAAGATCCCGACGTAATCATGGTAGGAGAAATCCGAGATAAAGAAACAGCTGGGCTAGCGACTCAAGCTGCCCTAACCGGCCACATTGTTTTATCTACCCTCCACACCAATGACGCTATCGGTGTGATTCCTAGGTTAATAGACATGGGCGTAGAGAAATATCTAATACCTCCTACAATAAATGTCGCCGCGGCCCAAAGGCTACTCAGAAGGCTATGTCCCGAGTGTAAAATAGAAGCAAGGGCCAACACAGGAGAAGAGAAAATTATAAATGAAGCTATAAAATCCATGCCCAAGGATTATGCAGATAGCCTTTACTCTAAAGAGGGCTATTCAATCCGTAAACCAAATATCGGTTTCGCCTGCAAGACGTGCAATGGTAAGGCCTTTAAGGGCCGAATAGGCATATTCGAAATGATGGAGATGACGCCAGAGCTTGAGAAAATAATACTTGGCACCATATCCGAGACTGTAATTGCTCAAGAGGCTAGACGCCAAGGCATGATCACAATGTTTCAAGATGGAATTCTAAAAGTTCTTCGGGGATTGGTCTCGATGGAAGACCTCTTAGAAGAAGCCCAGGCTGAAGACAGCTCTTAATAGTGTATAATAAAAAGTATGGACCAGAAGCAATACTTGGAAGAACTACTAAAAACTACTGCTCAGAATGGAGCATCAGATTTACACATATCTCCGGGCCATTATCCAGTGATCAGGATCGATGGTCGACTAGTACAGTTGTCTAATTACAAAATATTAGACAAGGAGACGGCGAGTGATCTAGTGCTAGCCCTGCTAGGAGATAGGGCCGCCAGGTTTATATCCGAGAAAGAGCTAGACTTCTCTTTCTCTTTGGGGGACTCTCGTTTCAGAGCTAACGCCTATCAAGTTCAAGGCGGCTATGCTGCGGCCATGAGGTTAGTCCCAAATGAATTAAAGACCATTGAAGACCTAGGGCTACCTCAGATAGTAAAACTTTTCAGCAAGCTCTCTCAGGGCTTCGTCCTTGTAGTCGGACCGACTGGCCATGGCAAATCAACGACCTTAGCCGCCATCATAGAATTGATAAATAAAGAGCGTGCGGAGAAAATAGTAACCATCGAAGATCCCATCGAATATATTTTCTCTCCGGATAAAAGCGTCATAGACCAGAGAGAGCTTTATGGGGATACCTTCTCATTCCACAGAGCCCTAAGATCCACGTTTCGAGAGAACGTAAATGTAATCATGGTAGGGGAGATGCGCGACTACGAAACCATGAGTGCCGCCGTGACTGCCGCCGAAACCGGCCATCTCGTGTTGGCATCCTTACATACTAATAGCGCTGGCCAGACAGTCGAAAGAATAATAGACAGCTTCCCAGTCGATCAGCAGCCACAAATCAGAAATCAAATCGCTAACACTTTGTCTGGGGTTATATCACAAAGACTCATTCCCGGAGTTAAGGGTGGGCTAGTCCCGGCAGTTGAAGTTATGATAGCTACGCCAGCAGTTCGCACGCTCATAAGAGATAATCGTCCCAAGCAATTGGACTTAGTCATAGAAACTAGCCAAGACGTTGGCATGATCTCGCTAGACAGGTCGCTTGCCGATCTAGTTCGTCGTAAATTAATCAGCATTGAAAGAGCGGAGTTTTATTCACTTAATCCTTCGGGCTTTAGAAGCCTGCTATAAATATGGACTTTAAATACAAAGCAAAAACTCAGCCAGGGGAGTTGCTCGACGGCATCATCGATACCCCCACAGAAGAAGAGGCAGTAAAGATCCTTCAGACCAAGGGCTACATTGTTGTATCTATAGCCCCAGCTAAGAAAAGTTTTCTCGATATAGACATAAATCAATACCTGTCCAGAGTAAAGAATAAGGACATCGTCATATTCACTAGGCAACTGGCCACGTTAATGGACGCAGACATGCCACTCTCCGAGGGCCTAAGAACCTTAGCTCGTCAAACAGACAAGCCAGCTTTAGCAAAAATACTTACCGAAGTCTCTTCCTCCGTGGAGGCAGGATCGTCTCTATCTGCAGCCATGGCTCAGCATCCAGACTTATTCTCATCATTTTATATTCAGCTAGTTAGGTCCGGAGAAATGACGGGGAAGATGCACGATACATTGCTCTATCTAGCCGACTACATGGAAAGGTCTCAGGCCATAAATTCAAAAATTAAAGGGGCGATGGCCTACCCAGCCTTCATATTATTCGCCATGCTCGTAGTTACCGGCGTTATCACCATATATGTCTTTCCTCAGTTGCTGTCTATTTTCAAAGAGACGAATGCAGCCGATCTCCCAATTACGACAAGGTTCTTAATCTGGTTTACTGACTTCCTGAATGCATACATTTTCCAGGTAATTATAGCTCTTATTCTTCTAGGAATATCCGCCTGGAAGTTTATCGGGACGCCTCGTGGTAGAACCATGCTCGATAAAATCAAAATCGACTTTCCAGGCCTTGGGACAATCGCTAGGAAAATATATCTAGCCAGGATAGCCGAGAGCTTGGCGACCCTAATTAAATCGGGGATTCCCATTTTAGATGCCCTAAAAATAGCGGCCGATCTAGTCGGCAACGAGAATTACAGAAGAATTATTTTACAAGCCGAGGAGAGTGTACGTGGCGGCGGTTCCATATCTGAGGTCTTAGATGATTATGAAGAAATCCCTCCACTCATGTCCTCCATGGTTGCGATAGGGGAGAAGACGGGCAAGATAGATTTCATGCTTGATCATGTAGCGAAATTCTATAAAAACGAGTCCTACGAAACTATCCAAAACATCTCTGCCCTTATCGAGCCAATATTGGTTCTTGTTTTAGGCGCCGGCGTAGCAGTACTAGTCTCAAGTGTTTTACTTCCAATATATGGCATGGTAGGCAGTTAGCTGTTGACAACCTAGTTGTAGTTAACTCTTGATGTATATATAATACGAGCATAGGAAACTAACCCCCAATTTCACATCTTAGCCCCTGAACATCTGGGCCTAAGCGTAGAAGTTGAGAAATAAAAAGGTGTCATTTGTAAAAAAACTATTAAAGAAAAGAGATCTCTCCAAAGGTTTCACACTAGTCGAGCTGCTAGTCGTTATCGCCATCATTGGAGTTCTGTCCACAATGCTTCTCCTCCAACTTGGAACAGCCAGAGCTAAGGCTAGAGATGCCAAAAGGGTTACAGACGTAAACCAAATAAGAACAGCTGTCGAGATGTTCTTCGACGATAATGGCGGCAGATATCCCTCTACGATCGACTCGGGCACAGATAAAGACATCCTGGTCAAATACATGACGTCTAATACGTTGCCAACTGATCCAATCTCTGGTGGTCCTTATGGATATTCAAGCTATGGCAGAGTGGCGACACCGATTAAAGCCTACAAATTCCATCTGTATGCTGAGTTAGAAAGAAAAAATACGGCCGCTTTTGCAGCTGACGCCGACATAAATTCTTCCGATACTGCGGCTGACAAATGGCCTACGGCTGGTGTTCAAGGATTCGTGCTTGATGCCGGAACTCCAGCAGTCTCAGAGCTTTGCGCTGCAGCATATGCTCCTCCAGATCTAACCACAGGAGCGTTAGACGCTACAGCCAGAGATTGCGTTTACGACGTAGGTACGACTAACTAGCTTTTACAAATAAAAGACTCCCGCTAAGCGGGAGTCTTTTATTTTATTTGCCGATACAAGAATATGCTCGAGGCGTATTTTTATGATATCCTTTAAATATGGTTTCTAGTTATATAATTTTCGGCGTTCTAGGTTTATGCATTGGTAGTTTCCTGAATGTCTTGCTATATAGATTGGACAGAAGAGGGGGCATAGTAACCGGAAGATCGGAATGCACCCACTGCCACAAGACATTGGCTTGGTATGACCTAGTACCAATTGTAAGTTTCGTCGCGCTTAGAGGCAGGTGTCGCTACTGTAGAGGGAAGATCTCTTTGATCTACCCAGCAGTTGAGCTAGCGACAGCACTGACTTTCATAGCTATGCTCCTCAATCTCGGGTCGCAAGGATATATATTCCTGCTAGCTCACGTCACAATCGGTGCGACCTTGGTATCTTTAATCTTCTTCGACTACCTATACTACATATTGCCCGACAAGGTATTAATCGCTCTCTTGATCATGTCCCTATTCATAAATATTTATTTTAGAATGGATACTTTCTGGTATTCATTGGCATGCGGCTTATCCATTGCCTCATTCTTTGGTATACTGTATTTAGTCTCACATGGGACCTGGATTGGCTTCGGAGATGTAAAATTAGTTTTCATAGTTAGCTTCTTGCTTGGCTATCCCCAGGGCCTGTTAGCAATAATACTAGCCGTATGGTTGGCGTCGATAGTCGGTATCGGTCTAATAATTAGCAGAAGAGCCAGCCTAAAAACTGCTCTGCCTCTTGGATCATTTATCTCTATAATCACTTTAATTTTAATAACATACCAACATGGTTTTACAAAAATCATCGAACGATATTATTTCTAGGGAAACGACTATCGCCCAGGTTGCACTGGTCATAGTCATAATCTTGGTCGTGGCTATCATAGGCTGGGCATCTAATACAACCAAAGATGCTGCACTAGCCACAGTCTATGTACAAATAGGCATCGGCGGACAAGAGAGAGCATTTGAGGGCGGGATCACCGAAGGCATGACCGTACTAGGAGCTATAGACGTAGCAACGACGACTGGAAAAATAGATTTTGAGTATGATCTTTCTAAAAACAATCAGGCTAGTATATTAAATATTGGCGGATATCGAGACAGTTTTGAAATTTATCTGAACTCTAAAAAGCTTACATCGGGAGAAGTAGATAAGACTCAAGTTAGAGCCGGCGACAGAATAGAAATAAAAATATAGCTATGCGCTTGAAGTTAGCCTCTAAAAACAATCAGGGCGGATTTGCCCTGATAGATATTCTTGTCGCCATAACTATCATTGCGGCTATGAGTGGCCTTCTTCTCTCTAACTTCTCAAAAACAAGATTAAACCTAAACGAGTCGGCCGGCATACTGGTGGCGGCCATACGAGCGGCCGAAGTCAAGACGACGTCTAGCACCACATACGAGGACGCTCACAGATGCGGCTTCGGACTTCGCGTTTACGACACAAAGTCTGTAGCGCTCTACGCTGGGCCGACTACCAACAATCCAAGCGATTGTGGAGATAAGAAATTCGATGCCGACCTGGGCTACAAGATCATAGAAAATATTAAGCTCATCGACCTTAGAGTAGAAATAAAGAGAGAGGTCCCTCCAGCTGAAGACCTAGACGTATTCTTCACTCCGCCCGAACCAAAGACATGCATAAATGGCATAGACGAACTCTTAGGTACGTGCCCGGCAAATAGATCTGGGAGATTAGTTATTGGAAAGATCGACGAAGACTGCACTTCGTCACTATGTAAAACTATATGCGTATACGGAACTGGAAGGATAGAAACATATGACGACTCCATATCATGTCCATAAAATATAAGCGAAGTCAGGGTGGTTTTACGATAATAGAGAGCCTAGTCGCACTCGCCGTTTTAGGCGTAGCACTTGGCCCCATGTTAGCCATGGCTAGCATGGCCTCCAATGTCTCCGCAGCGGTAAAGAACAACCTTACTGGAGCAATGTTAGCCCAAGAAGGAGTAGAAGTTGTTAGAGCCTTAAGAGATGCCAACTGGCTAAACAGTGTCGAATTTGATCAAGGCCTGGTTGGCACATGGATACTTCAGTCAGATACAAATCTAGCAAATAAGAGTCCTGAACCAATAAATATCGACGAAGATAATCAATATCTTAGGTTCAATGCCGAGACTGGTCTATACAATTACGATTCTGGCACGGATACTATATTTAGAAGGAAAATAACCATAACCAAGAATCCTACCAATGAAGACGAGATGATCGTCGTTTGCGAAGTAACCTACAAGAACAGATCCTCCGATAAAGTAATTCGGATAGAAGATCATCTTTACGACTGGAAATAATGCGAGACTTAAAGCTAAAAAAGGATAAGCAAGCCGGCTTCACTATCATTGAAGTCATTATTTCTATATTTATATTCTCCGTTTTAGTTGTAGCCATTGGTGGGATATTCGCTCAAGCCCTTAAGTTAGAGAGAAAAACATTCGCAGCTCAAAAGATACAAGAAAATGCGCTGAGGGTCTTTGAGATCATGGCTCGAGAAATAAGAATAAGCCAAGTGGCCCCTCTCGATAATGGTTGCTATACCTCAATAACCATGAATAGTCCATTCGCCGCGCCAGAGTGGGATCCTGTTACGTTCTCTTTGAGCTCTGGAGGAGGGATAACCCGACAGGAAGGATTAGCCGCTTCAGCGGAGTTAGTAACCTCTACAGACGTTGTATTTAATACGCTGAATTTCTGCATCAGGGGATCGAGGCCAGACGACCTGGAGCCAGCAAGAGTTACGATTACTGCCAACATCCAAGCCAAAATTGATAATGTATATTCAGTCGACGTCCAGACCACAATAACTTCACGTGACGTAAGAGATGACTTCCAGAACTAATAAAAAATCACAGCAAGGATCAATTATCGTTTTCTCGATAATAATAATGACGATCCTACTTACGATAACCTTGACGCTGGTTCAAATTGTCATACCAAAAATAAAAACAATCAACGAAGCTGTTAATTCAGTTTATGCAGTTTTTGCCGCCGACACGGCGATGGAATGGTGCCTTTACACCAACAGGGCTAAGCTTTGGATAGCGCCACCCGAGTTGACCAATACGGCCGAATACGAAATATATGGTAGCATCAGCGGCCAGCCAGAGATCGACATAACCAATAACGCATTCTGTGAAGGCGATAAACTTAACTTCAGGACACTAGGGACGTATGGCGGAGTTACACGATCATTTGAGGTTACCCAAATTGAATAGCTTCAAACCTACGCATAGCACTTAAAAGGGCCTTTTTAAAGGCCCTTTTAAGTGCTATAAAGATATATAGATGCTAGAGGTTAAACAAGCTAAAGAGAGGGCAGAGAAGCTTAGAAGATCGTTAAACAGACACGACTATCTTTATCATGTCCTGGACGAGCCAGAGATATCTGATCAGGCCTACGATACCCTTAGAAGCGAGTTGGCCGAAATAGAAAAACAATACCCAGAACTCGTGACTCCGGATTCGCCAACACAAAGGATCGGAGGCAAACCGCTAGATCATTTCGATAAATTTAAACACCCAGAGTTAATGCCATCGCTAAATGACTGTTTTGATCCTAGCGATGTAACAGATTGGAATAATCGTTTAGAGAAAATCTCTCCCGGCTCTACTAAGCATGGCTATTTTTGCGAACTAAAGATAGACGGGTTAGCCATAGAGCTTATATACGAGAAAGGCGTCCTCAGCGTTGGGTCAACCAGAGGCGATGGCAATATCGGAGAAGACGTAACCCAGAATCTTAAAACTATAAAAGCTATACCCCTTAGTATCATCCCCGAAGAAGATGTCATAAAGAACTTAGCTCGAGAAAAACTTTTAGGGATAAAAGATGCCGTTATCTCTGGGATCAGAGACAGGGTGGTAGTCAGGGGAGAGGTATTCTTAGGAAAAGATCAATTTAATAAAGTCAACCAGGAGCAAGCCAAAAATGATGGTAAGCTATATGCTAATCCTAGGAATTTAGCTGCTGGATCAATCAGGCAGCTAGATCCCAGCGTGACCGGATCGCGATCACTAGATTCTTTCGCTTATGCCCTAAAAACAAATCTTGGCCAAACGACCCATGAAGAGGAGCATCAGATTCTAAGCGCCTTAGGCTTCAAGACTAATCCCCACAATAAGCCTTGCAAAACGATAGGAGAGGTCTATAAGTTTAGGGACTACTGGGCGACCGCCAGAGATAAGTTAGAATATGAGATAGACGGCACCGTCGTAGTCTTAAACAATAATCTAGAGTTTGATAAAATCGGCCACGTTGGCCGCGCGCCTCGTGCGGCCATCGCCTATAAATTCGCTCCGGCGGAGGCTCAAACCATGATCGAAGATATAGTCATACAAGTTGGCCGCACCGGCACTCTGACGCCAGTAGCCATATTGAGGCCAGTCAAAATAGGCGGGGTTACGGTCTCGAGAGCCACTCTCCACAACCTAGACGAGATCGAAAGATTGGGCGTCAAAGTAGGCGATACGGTTTTAGTTGGACGCGCCGGCGACGTTATACCAGATATCAGAGAAGTATTTAAGGATTTACGCACGGGTAGGGAGAAAAAATTCTGCATGCCAAAAAGTTGTCCCGTCTGCGGAGAAGTCATAAATAAAATCGAAGAGCAGGTCGCCTACAAATGCGTCAATAAAAATTGTCCGGCCATTAGAAGAGAGGGGATATACCACTTCATATCCAGAAAAGCTTTTAACATGGATGGCATAGGGCCTAAGGTCATTGATCAGCTCATAGCTGCTGCCCTAATAAGAGACTCGGCCGACCTATTCCATTTAAAAGAAGGCGATTTTCTTAATCTCGATAGATTCGCCGAGAAATCAGCCCGGAATGCATACGAATCTATCCAATCCAGAAAAAAGATCTCTTTGTCTAAATTTATATATTCTCTAGGCATAGAGCATGTTGGCGAAGAAACGGCTTTCGTATTGGCTAAGAAATTCAAAACCCTAGACAAAATTGCAACGGCCAGCCTAGAAGAGCTACGAGACGTGAGCGATGTTGGTCCAGTAGTTGCACAGAGCATACATGATTGGTTCAGTAAATCATATAATCATAAAATGCTGCAGAAATTAGAGACTGCAGACATAAAGATAGAAGAAGAACGGCCAACAATGCGTAACGAGAAAATAGCTGACAAAATATTTGTCCTTACTGGATCAATGAAAACGCTATCTCGAGAGACGGCCAGTCAAAAAATAAGAGATCTCGGTGGAGACATATCTTCCACGGTTTCAAAGGATACTGGCTACGTTGTGGCTGGCGAAAATGCTGGGTCGAAATACGATAAGGCCCAAAAACTAGGCGTAAAGATAATCTCAGAGTCGGAGTTCTTGGAAATGCTCGGCTAATTATGATAAATTTAAATTCCTGGGTGTGGCCGAGAAATAAGGCACGGGACGGCAAATCCCGGTTCGGCAGGCTGGAAGCCCTGCCCACCCAGTCCATCTCTCAATCCATGATAACCGAGAAAGACGTCGAACATATCGCCAAGCTGGCCAGGATAGAGATATCCGCGGCCGAGAGAGAACAACTCAAAGACAAACTGTCTTCTATTTTGGGTTATATCGATCAGTTAGATACCTTAGACACGTCTAACGTAATAGCCACATATCAGACTACTGGATTGGAAAATTCCTTAAGAGAGGACGCACCAAGAGAGAGCCATGACACGAGTATAAATCTAGAAGATAGACTACTTAGCCAAGCTCCGACAACCGAAAATAATTTCCTTAAAGTTAATTCGATCATCGACCGTAATAAAAAATAATGCCAGCCAAAGGTCACACAATAGAGTCGATTGTTAAAGGTATTCGCAATGGCCAATTTTCGGCTAAAGAAATATTTAACGAATATCTCGCCAAGATAAAAGTCCTCGACAAGGATTTGCACGCTTATCTAAGCATGCACGAATTTCAAGAACCTAGAGATGGTGTCTTATTCGGCGTGCCATCAGCAATAAAAGATAATATATTAATCGCCGGAACAATCTGCACTGCCGGATCAAAGATATTAGAAAAATATGTATCAGCCTACGATGCCACGATAATAAACAAGCTCAGGTCTGCCGGCTCTGTTTTCTTGGGAAAAACAAATCTTGATGAATTTGCTATGGGCTCCTCAACCGAGAACTCGGCCTACGGACCTACCAAGAACCCGCTAGATACGACACGCGTGCCCGGCGGAAGCTCTGGCGGCTCTGCGGCAGCCGTTGCCGCAGACCTAGCAGTCTTTTCGATTGGGTCAGATACCGCTGGGTCTATAAGACAACCAGCAAGTTTTTGCGGTACGGTGGGCCTTAAACCTACTTACGGCAGAGTGTCTCGTCATGGCTTAATTGCCATGACGTCATCACTAGACCAGATAGGACCATTCACTAAAAATGTGAGAGACGCCGCTCTGCTCATGAATGTCATCTCTGGCCACGACATGTTTGATTCAACAACCGTACCTAAAAAATCTGAAGACTTCCTGCTTAATATCGACAAAAGTGTGAAGGGCTTACGAGTTGGCGTGCCAGCAGAATTTTTCGGCCAAGGACTAGATAAAGAAGTTAAAGATAAGATCATGGAAAGCATAGAGAGGCTAGCGAAGCTAGGCTGTGAGATAAAAGAGGTATCCTTACCTCACTCTAAATATTCAATTGCCGCATACTATATCGTAGCTCCTTCAGAGATATCTTCAAACCTAGCCAGATTCGACGGTATAAGATATGGCCTCTCCGATAAGGAGGCGAAGACACTACTCGATACATACCTCCGGTCAAGAGAAGGCGGTTTCGGAGCTGAAGCCAAGAGAAGGATCCTATTGGGGACATTCGCTCTTTCGTCGGGCTACTATGATGCATACTATCTCAAGGCTCAAAAGATTAGGACCCTAATTAAAAAAGACTTTGATGAGGCCTTCGCTAAAGTAGACGTGATAGTCGGCCCCGTAGCACCAAGTACCGCATTCAAATTAAACGAAAAATCTTCAGACCCATTATCTATGTACCTGTCAGATATATACACCGTGCCAGTTAATCTAGCTGGCCTTCCGGGGATATCAATCCCGTGCGGTAACGGAGAGATGAGTAATATGCCAGTAGGCCTTCACATGATAAGCAAGCCCTTCGACGAAGAGACCCTGCTTCGATTGGCCTATCAATTCGAACAATCAATAGAAAAATAATGGAATCTCCAAATTTATTAAACAACCTGCATGACTCGCTATTTAGCTTTTCCGATTTAAAAATTGGAGACTATCAGCTAGGTCAAATCTCTGATCAGTTCACAGCCTTCATGGGCTCAGGTATCGTGTGGGATATAAAGACAGTGTCGTTCGTAATCTCTGTTATTTTAGCCATCGTCATTATTCTTTTAAATATTAAACTTGGTAAATTCAAAGCATTAGCCGCAGGAGTTGTTACCGATATAGTGAAGCCCTCGCCAATAAGTGACGGCGGTCCAACTATCGCAAGATGGGCCGAGATACAAAGACACGTCGAATCTACGAAAGAGGCTGAATGGAAATTTGCAGTCATTGAAGCAGACAAATTATTAGATGATATTCTAAAAAAAGCAGGCTACACCGGAGACACGATGGGGGATAGATTAAAAAATGTTCAACCCGGGCAATTGCAGCCATTGAATTTAATATGGGAGGCTCACAAAATAAGAAACCGCCTCGCCCACGAGACTAATTATTTTTTACGGCATGCTGAGGCCAAAAAAGCCGTACAGTTCTATGGTCGCGCCCTTGAAGAATTAGGCGTGTTGTAGATAAGGTCATCTTGTTGAGCTAAAACTTGCCCGGCGTTCTCATTCTTACGCTATACAAAAACTCCCGACTGGGAGTTTTTGTATTATGTGGGCGCTGAAGGATTCGAACCCTCGACCTACTCGGTGTAAACGAGTCGCTCTAACCAACTGAGCTAAGCGCCCTCAGGATATCAACCGCATTGTAAAATAACACGAAAATGCTATCATATCAAGGTAAAAATTAATATTAGCGCCCTCGTAGCTCAATGGATAGAGCGGCTCCGTCCTAAGGAGAAGATATGGGTTCGATTCCTTTCGAGGGCACACACGCTACATGACTCTTCCACAAGAAATAATAAGCATCTTGAAAAATCTAGAAGATTCTGGTTTTGAGGCATACGCCGTAGGTGGTTGTGTACGAGATTTAAGCCTGGATAAAAAACCTAAAGACTGGGACATAACCACTAACGCCAAACCCGAGCAAATCCAAGAGCTATTCCCCGAGCACTTCTATGAGAACTCTTTTGGCACTGTCACCGTAAAAACTGAGGCCGAAGATCCATCCTTAAGAGAGATACAAATCACGCCCTATCGAGTGGAGGGCAAGTATACCGACAAGCGCCACCCCGAAGAAGTGGAATTCGTGACCAAACTAGAGGACGACCTCTCCCGACGCGACTTCACCGTTAATGCTATGGCCATCAATAAGGCGGGCGAGATTAAGGACGCCTTTGGAGGTAAAGAGGATTTAAAAAATAAACTTATACGAACAGTTGGCAAACCCGAAGAGAGGTTTGGTGAAGACGCCTTGCGAATACTTCGTGCCGCTCGTTTTGCTGCCGTCCTAGGATTCGATATCAATACAGCCACCAGTAGAGCCATGAAAGAAAATTCAGAATGGTTGCGAGCGATATCGAAAGAAAGAATACGAGATGAGTTTATTAAAATAATTAATTCCGAGAATGCTTACCACGGAATCTTACTTCTAGAGGATCTAGGACTATTAGAATATATAACTCCCGAATTAAGACAGGGGATCAACGTAGGCCAGAATCTTCATCACATTTACACTGTTTGGGAGCACAATCTTCTGGCGCTCAAATACGCAACAGAAAAAAATTATTCCCTAGAGATTAGACTGGCTTCGTTGTTCCATGATATTGGAAAGCCCCAGACTAAAAATGGGGATGGTAAATACTCCACTTTTTACGGCCACGACATCGTCGGAGCTAAAATAACAGCCAAGCTAATGGAACGGCTGAAGTTTTCAAAAGACATAACGGAAAAAGTCGTTAGGCTAGTCCGATACCATCTATTCTATTATAACGTTGGCGAAGTTACAGAATCTTCAGTTAGGCGCCTATTGGTTAACGTTGGGCCGGAAAATATTGAAGATTTGATTAAGGTTAGAGAAGCAGATAGAATAGGTTCTGGCCGACCTAAAGCTGTACCGTACAAACTAAGACATCTTAAATATTTAATCGACAAAGTCTCGAATGATCCCATCTCGGCCAAGATGCTGAAAGTTAACGGCCAGGATATAATGAAAGAGCTAGGCATTAGCCCTAGCCCAAAGATTGGCCTAATATTAAGTTGCCTACTAGCTGAAGTCTTAGATGATCCCACGAAGAACAAAAAAGAAGAATTAATCATAAGGATACACGATCTCGACAAATCGACGCCAGAGGATTTAAAGAACTCGCTAGATAAGATTCAGAAGGCGATCGAAGCCGAGGAGAAAGAAAGAATGAAGAAGTATTACGTGTAAGAAGCGCTGAAGCTTTAGCGAGGCGAGTAGTACACACGATTCGGGTTCGTGAAGGTCAGAAGTAAAACACTTTACTTCTGACGGACAAGTATCGTTTAAAACATGTGGCTATTATGTCGGGCCGGAGTATGCCGGTAGTACGCACGATTCGGGTTCGTGAAGACCGAGTTCGATTCTCGGCGGCCCGACATAATAGCCATGATTCAATATTCGACTTGTCCCGTTGAGTTCTCCGGCAACTGCTGGATCTCGGCGGCCCGACATTGTGGTTATAAGCTTAGCTTGTGTTGTGTCCGACGATTCTGGGCCCGTCGTAAAGTGGTATTATACGGCATTCGCATTGCTGGGTCGGGAGTTCGATTCTCCCCGGGTCCACCAAACATGCAAGAGAAAATATTCAAAGGATTAAACGAGCAACAGATCAGGGCCGTCAGCATCGTTGACGGCCCTGTTTTGGTTATATCTGGACCAGGCTCCGGAAAAACAAAGTGCTTAACTCATCGTGTTGCTAATCTTATAGCCAACGAAGTTAGACCAGAAAATATCCTAGCCGTTACCTTTACAAATAAAGCTGCGGGCGAGGTCAAAGAAAGAGTAGCCCATATTCTTGGCCAAAAATACTCCCACAATACTTTTGCTTTAATCACTCCGGGTATGCCCATGATCGGCACGTTCCACTCGGTTTGTCTAAGGATCCTACGTAGAGAGATAGAAAAGTTAGGCTACGGCTCTAATTTCGTAGTTTTTGATTCCGACGAACAGTCGTCGATGATAAAAAAGATTATGACTGGCCTCGAGATTGATACCAAGAAATTCCTACCGAGAGCTATCGGTTTTAAGATCTCCGATATTAAAACCGATCTAATCGATGCCGAGAAATACGTGCCCACGGATTTTTATATGAAGCTGGTAGGCCGAGTGTTTAAAGTTTATCAGTCTGAGATGCGCCGCATAAATGCCCTAGATTTCGACGACTTAATCGGCCTGACCGTAAAAATATTCACAAATCACCCGGAGACACTCGATAGATACCAAGATATCTGGAGATACATACTAGTAGATGAATACCAGGATACTAGCCACGATCAATACATGCTTATTAGACTACTCGCTCAAAAAAATAAGAATATATTCTGCATCGGTGACGACGCTCAATCCATATACCAATTTCGCAAGGCTGATATGCGAAATATTCTAAATTTTCAGAAAGATTATCCCCAAGCGAAGGTTATTATGCTTGAGCAAAATTATCGTTCGACGAAAAATATAATCGCGGCAGCTCAGGAGATTATCTCTAATAACAAAACTCAGATTCAAAAATCGCTATGGACCAAGAACGACGGGGGAGCGAAGATAATAATAAAAGAAGCCTTGAACGAGAAAAGGGAGGCCAGTTTCATCGTATCCAAAACAATGGATTTTATTCGCGAAGGATATAAGCTTAAAGACGTGGCCGTACTGTATCGCACTCACGCTCAGTCGCGAGCCATCGAAGAAGGCTTAATATCGAACGGCCTACCATACCAAATAATCGGTGGAGCTAAATTCTACGAGCGTAAGGAGATAAAAGATATTCTAGCCTACATCAAGCTCGCCACTAATCCATCTGACGTCATTAGCTTCGAAAGAGTTATAAATATACCTTTGCGCGGTATTGGACCAGTCGGAATCGAGAAAATATTAGCTCAGAACAAAGACAACGTCCTTGAGGCCGTAAAATTATCTATAGACAACGAAGTTCTGCCAAAAAAACAACTTGGTGAATTAATCAAATTCGATAAAATAATTACCGATATTAAACAATTAGTTAGAAGAGAATCGCCGTCATCTTTAATCAAGGAAATAATAGAGAAAATCGACTACGAAGGCTATCTCAAGAGTCTGACTTCGAGAGCGGCCTACGAAAACGTTGAAGACAGGATAGAGAACCTAAAAGAATTACTAACCGTAGCAAAAAGATACGATAAAGTTGACGACAAAGAAAAGGCGATCGAACAGTTTTTAGAAGAAATCGCCCTCCTTCAAGACGCCGACAAGGTCGGCTTAGCCGAGAACAGAGTCACGCTCATGACTATGCACGCATCCAAGGGCCTAGAATTTCCAATTGTGTTTGTGGTCGGCCTAGAAGAAGGTTTATTTCCTCAGAATAGAGCCATTACCGATCCGCAAGAGCTAGAAGAAGAGCGTCGCCTTTGCTATGTGGCCATTACCAGAGCCAAAGAAAAACTCGTCTTAACTCATACTCGTTTTAGGAATATATTTGGCTCCCTAGAAGTTAATCTACCATCACGATTTATATCCGAAATTCCAGCCCATATCGTCGACCATCACGCCGACAACAATAATTACGAGAAAGATCCCGAAGATTTTGAAGAAAAAATATATTATTAGCATGAAGATTTCTCCAAAAAAATCACTTGGTCAGAATTTTCTGCACGATCCAAAAATACTTGGCAAGATAACCGATGCGGCTGATCTAACGAAAGAAGATGTAGTTTTAGAGGTCGGGCCAGGGACTGGCAACTTAACCAAGATCTTGTCGGAGAAAGCTGGCCGAGTCATAGCCATCGAAAAAGATCATCGAACAATTGACGAGCTAAGATCCATATTCTCTAGCGCAAATGTCGAGATATTCGAAGGCGATACGCTCGAAATAAATCCTAGAGACTTAGGCTTAAAAGAAGGCGGCTACAAGATAGTTGCCAATATTCCATACTACATAACTTCAAATTTTATACGCCAAGTCCTTGAATTTTGGCCAAAGCCGAAATTAGTCGTTATCACCATACAAAAAGAGGTAGCTCAGAGAATTGTTGCCAAGCCACCCCACATGAACCTATTGGCGTTATCAGTTCAGTTCTATTCTAATCCAAAGATTGTGGACTATATTTCAGCCGGAAGTTTTTTCCCAAAACCCAATGTTGATTCAGCCATCATTAAGTTGACACCGAAAGAAGCGCCGCTAGATCCAACTGAAGCAAAAAGATATTTCAGCCTTTTAAAATCGGCCTTCGCAGAAAAACGAAAACAGTTAGCCAAGGTAGCGGGGCAGAAAGAGGGGATACCTAAGGAGGCGGTAGCTGAAATTCTAGGGCACATTGGCATTCGCCAAGACGCACGTCCCGAGATACTATCTCAAGATCAGTGGTTGGCTCTCCTAAAATGTATCGATGAGTGATACAATTTAAAGATGCCCAAGAAGCTTAAGATTTATTATATTGCCTTAGTCGTTACGCTGACATCGCTTTTATACTCAAGCTCGGCTCTAGCCCTTAGCCTTGGCACTCCATTTGGAGGCAAGATACTCACATATACTCCTTGCACTTGCGGCTTCGGAACGGCCATAGTTACCGTTGGAACACCGAGGCCTGGGATCTTTTTGTATGTGCCCTATACTAGTAAGCCGTACAGCTACTATTTCCCATCAATTGGCAGATGGATTCTTGGTCTAGCGTCACCAACTCCGATGCCTTGCATGATGGGCGTTCTCCCGTATTGCGTATCTGTCGGATCTTATTCTCCTATCACCATGTTTGGAACTAGTTTAAGATAGCTTGCCCTAAATTCTCTTATCTCAAAAATGGCCTCTTCCGAGGCCGTTTTTGAGATAAGATATGCACAGATATTTTGGCTAAAACAACGGCTTAAAGTGGTATAATTTGACTAGATGACGGCCAAGATTAAATTAATTTTTGGCGCTTTGGGCTTAGTCGCCCTGATTTCGGTTTTATCTCTATACGGCAAGTTCAGATCGGGGTCATCCTTAGATGTTGCTCCCTCCAGAAACGAGATAGATATGTCTCTAGAAACCGATACTGACCACGATGGCCTATCAAATGCCGAGGAATCTATCTGGGGTACAGATTTTCAAAATCCTGACTCAGATGGCGATGGCTTTAAAGATGGCGAAGAGGTTATCTCTGGCCATGACCCCATGAAGAAAGGTCCCGACGACTTAGTAGAGTCGGACAACATAACCAAGAATTTCCTAGCTATGACATTAGCCAGCTATGCCGATGGGTCCATAAAGACGTCTGACCCAGATTACATAGACAAACTATCCGACATGACTAACAGTATCGCCTCGGAAGTAATATTTAATAAGCCGAGGACATTTAACCTAAAAACCACTTCGGCCTCGACTCAGAATAGTCAGGCGTATATCCAGGCAATTTCTCCGAACTTCGAAAAAATCATGATTGAATTCTATGGTGAAGTGGCTGATCTCGAATCTAAATTAGCCCTAATTGAGTCTAGGGGTTTTGCTGATCAAGAAGTCAACAGATACTTTTCGAGTAAATCTAAAGTCTTCCTAGACATAACCGACTCGATAGAGAGAATAATTGTTCCGACCGACTGGAAGGATGCTCACTTGGCCATATTAAGAATGTCTTATAATCTTGCCGGAGTGAATAAGACAATAGCTGGCGGAGATAAAGATCCCATAAAAGCGATTGCCGGGTTCAATGGCTTGAAGACTTTGATCGATGGCTCATCCGACGTCATCAATCCATTCATCATTGGCGCTCAAAAGCTAAATCTAAAAGGCAGCTCGTTCCTAGAAAAATTAGTACGCAATGAAATATAAAATTTCAAAAAACATAATTATAAGCCTATCCGCAGCATTCATTCTGGCGACTCCAGCTTATGTTTCGGCGGCTAGTATGCCGGCATGCGTGACTGGCGGAGTATTGGCGCCATTTCTAGAAAAGGGGATCACGGAGCTCCAAGACTTAGGCATGAACTGGGTAAAGGCAAAACTTCCAGGTCTTTTTGGTAAATTTACTAGCACGGTAACGGGCATAACGAAAGTACCAGTATACGATAGTAGAGTAGAAGATGAGATAAACAATCAAGCTAGTAAGACTAGACAGAATACAGACGCTAAAGAAAAGTTCGGAGATGTCGTTGCCAGGTGCTTAGCTAGGGAGATATTCAATAGGGCGTCAAAGGACTTGACCAACATGGCAAGGACGGGAGGCAGAGATGGCGGAACTACGTTTATCCAGAACTGGCGTAATTACCTCACGGGATCTCAATACAGAGGAGAGAGTATTTTTAGGACGATCCTATCGAATACTAAGGTTTGTAAATATATGGAAACGGGAGTAAAGCAAGGCTTCGGAGTCACGAAGCAGGTATCCCTATCTGGATTAAATACTAGGACTGGCAGCACGAGCCCATTTCAACTGACTGCCAATTGTAGCATGCCCTCTAGTTTCAGCATGGATGGCTACATGAAAGATTTCAGCGGTAATGGCGGATGGGAAGCATTTAATAGACTCTTAGAGACTCAGAATAACCCACTCGGGATGGCCTTATTGGCCGGGCAAGAAATATCAAATCAGAGAAATTTGGAACAGCAGGCTGATCAAGCTGAGGCTTTGGCCAATAATGGCTATCAGGGTATTAGCGGTAAGAATGCTAGCGATAGTTGTGCACTGAAAGACGAGCGAGGCAAGTGTATTAAATATAAGGATATAAAAACTCCGGGTAGCTATGTAGCGGCCAACTTAGCCGCCGTAGTCCAGCAAGAACTAGCCTGGATAACAAACGTAGACGAGCTATCAGAGATGATAGCGTCTGGCGTGGACATACTCATAAACAGACTCGGAGACCTCAGCAACCCAAACGAGGGCGACTATACTACTCAGCCCATACCCAGTATTAGCCCATTACCAACCCTCACGCCGACGCCAGGTACGCTCGAGTGTAGCACCGAGGGCCCGTTCCAATACGGAAGAGAGCTTTCTGTGGCTATAGACACGCTTAAGAGTCAAAATCCAAATTTCCTAAACAGTGTTCCCGTGCTTGGAGGGAACCCAAGACATCCCGAAGAGATATCCTATCCTCAAACAGATCTCGATAAAACAGCTGCTGCTCTTATATCTATCATAAAATCAAATATGTCTAATTTCAGAGGTGGCAGAATATATACCAGCTGCGAGCCTGGAGGTAGTATTGGCACAGACGCGATTATTTTCGGCAAAGATTACGACGTATTCGGCGAAGTCTATGATTTCAAAAGCGGTACCGCTGAATCAGATGGAAGGCCTCTTCGCGATGCCCTGCAGACTAGCGATGGCGGCGAACTGACTGATTGGGCTAGAGTCGTTCCCGATTAATACCAATAATCCGTCTTAGGCATTTTATTTACGAAAAAGTGATTAAAACGTTTAAAAACTCCTACGGTCAAAAGAAGATATACGCATCCATCCTCATGGTTGTTTTTGCTTTATCTGCGCTGCTCTATCCGGGGTCAGCTGCTGCGGCTAACCCCATAAGCTGGGTCATGGATGCCGTAGGGAGCGCGGCCCTAGACGCGACCAAGGGCGCGATACTCAGTTCACTTTACACATTCCTTCAGCTCATAGGCCGAATGCTGTCTTTCTTCATTGGCCTAATGCACTCGGTTGCGACCATAGCCGTCTATCCTAAAACCGGTGTCCCTGTCGTAGAAGAAATGTGGAAGATATTTAGAGATATGGCTAATATGATATTTATCCTTGCCCTCATAGTCATGGCCTTCTCTACCATATTCGATCTCGGTAGTCGCTTTGGGGCATTCAAGGGCACCGACTGGAAGAGTATGCTGGCCAAGCTTTTAATAGCTGCGGTACTCATTAACTTTAGCATGACCTTGGGCGTTGTAGTTATCGACATAGTGCAGGTCCCCACAAACATGCTTCTCACTTCGATGGGGGATATATCCGGTAGACTCGGAGGAGGTCTAAATGTTCAAGGGATGCTAGCTTATAGCGGTACTGGCGGGTCCGCCACCATAACTGAAACTGCAGACGTAACAACGGCGGCTATAGTATCTGTTGTTTTCATGATCATACTACTAGGGTCCTTCTTCATGTCGATACTCACGGCCACGTTATTCATGATAATGCGTATCCCCATTATCTGGATGCTTTTAATGTTCTCGCCCCTAATTTGGATTGCCAACATATTTCCGAGCACAAGAAAGAGTTTTTCCGAGTGGTGGACCAAATTCCTCGGCTGGGTATTGTTCTTGCCATACTATCTGTTTTTTGTTTATCTAGCTCTTTTTGTTCTGTCGAAACAGGATTCTATTTGGACATCAGCCCTTCAAAAAGCTCAGACTGCTGATTACGGGCTTAATACTGGCAACCCTGGGATAACCGTTCAAGTCGTCTTCTTCTATATAATCGTTAATACTATCTTAGTTGGCGGCACTAAATTAGCCATGAGCAGCGCTCAGGCATCAGCCACCGGCGTGAATAAAACCTTAGGCAAATTGACTGGCGATATGCTCCTAAGTAATACGCCGTGGCTAGGGGGATATTACAAAGGAGGGAAGACCGCTATCGAAGCTAGGAAGAAACAATTCCAACAGCAAGGCTTCCAGAATAAATATCTGAACAAGGTCTACGGCGGCGAAGCGGCCGATAAAGATCGCCAAGCTAAAATGGGCCAGCTTTTCGGCGTAAGAGGCGCTGACCTTGCTCGTCAAAAAGTGTTTACTGAATCTGCCGGCAAAGAGTTCGATTTAATAAAAAACGATTTCGATATTGGTAAAATCGATATAGCCAAAGTAAAAGCTGGGGCCAGCGGCGACGCAGCCGATCCCAAAGTATTTGCCTATCGCAAGATGCTCGCAAAATTAGGAGAGCTAGGCGACACTCAATTCGAAGAAACGATAAAAGCCATGTCCACCGTCAACAATCCCTATGCGGCGCAGGATCTAATAAAGACTGCCCAAGAATCTGAATTCGCTGGCATAAAGGCAAAAACAATACATGCCTTAGCCGTAAACAATGACGTAGCAAGACCAGCCAGAAAAGAGTTATTAAAACACATGCAGGGTAATGCAAAAGTTGCTAAAGAACTAACGGCCGCCGAATACGAAGAAGCGATCAAAATGCTGGGCGGAGACAAATCTTTCGAAGGCAGCAAATTCGCTAAAGAACTTGGTAAATTTAGGCCAGATTTAACCTATGCGCGTCAGCAAACCATTCGCACTGCGGATCCCGCCAAGATGGCTGAGGCGATGAAAGACTATAGAACCAAGAAAGGTCTAGCTCCTACCGCCCCAGTAACGCCGGCCGACCTAGAACAAGACCATTACGAAGCATACATCGACAAGACGGAGATAAAGAGTGTCGCTGAGCTCGCCTATGACGGAATTTGGAGTGAGCCATCTTTCCAAGAAGCCCTGAAAGAAAAGCTTGAAGCTATACCAGAACCCCGCAAACCAGCTAGCATACGGACCGACAAGGAATTCCAGAAAACGCAAGTATGGCAAGACTGGAATTCTGAATACAGACAACGCGCCAGAGAAAGGAATGCGTTGGTTAAGAACATAAAAAACACGCCAGAATCAGCACAGAAACTTACCGTGCTTAGAACTGCGGGATTAATCACGTAATAAAATGCCTATCACTAGTAGAAACTATTTTACCCCCTATATGGTTGATCTAGGAAAAATGACTGGCCTTGCGCTCGACTCTTTCGATAAGAGAATCAGTGTCCTGCCAAAAGCTATCCAAGATTCTATATATGATTTTTCTATAGCTGAATTCATAGAAGACGTCCTCGGGGAAAGATTTGAATTGACGGCAGATCAAAAGATAGAGCTGACACGGATAGTTAGAGATATTCTGATGGGGGATATTTTATTAAGCGACGCCCTCCGCGTAATGTCTCAGAAACTTACCGTGCCAGTGGATGTGGCCAGAGAGATATGTAACGGCTTATTATCGGGACCCCTTGCTCCCACGATAGAAGATCTAAAAACTCTCAACAAAAGACAGCCCCAGACGTCGCCACCACCGACCGCGACATCTCCGGGCCAGATAAATCCAAATAATATCGTAGACCTAAGAGATCAAAATAAATGAGATTCGAACTACCACAATTCATAGAGACCGAAACCAAGCTCGTTGGGCCGTTCACTTTGAAACAGTTTCTTTGGATAGCTGGAGGCGCATCGCTAAGCTACGTATTATTTTTGTGGCTAAAGCTGACCATATGGTTTTTCGTAACAGCTATTCCCATTGCCGCCTCTGCTGCCGCCCTAGCCTTTGTGAATATCGACGGCACGCCGCTATTCAACTACGTTTTATATGCTATAAATTATACTTTCGGTAGCAAGCGTTATCTATTCCGCAAAAATGATGATAAAATTAGATTGCCTTACAATTAATCATGCCTGAAGCTACTACAAAAAATCTAGTCGATATCGCCGCCATAAGAGACGACGTTGTTTTACTTAAGAATGGATCTCTAAGATCTATAATCGAAGTATCCGCCATCAACTTCGAGCTTCGATCAACAGATGAGCAAACCGCGATAGTTCAAAACTTTCAGAATCTTCTAAATTCTATAGATTTCCCTTTGCAAATAGTGTCGACATCAAGAAGATTATCTCTAGATGACTATGTAAAAAACCTTGAGGCTACGATTGAGACGCTAGATAACGACTTATTAAAAATTCAAGCCGCTGAATACGCAAAATTTGTCTCGCAATTGGCTGAGCTATCAAACATTATGGCCAAGAAATTCTATGTGGTGGTGCCATTTTATGCCACGCCACTACAGACTACCAGCGGACTATTTAGTGGAATTACCGGAATATTTTCAAACAAGAAATCTACAGCTAAGATAGACGACACAAGCGTCGAGAAGTATCACTCACAACTCATGCAGAGAGTCGACCTAGTCTTCAGCAATCTCGTAGGCCTTGGCCTAAAAGCAAAGCTCTTAAAAGGAGACGACCTAATGAATCTCTTCTATCAAATATATAACCCCGGCTCAAAAACAAAGTTTAATACAGAGGGCACCGAAGCGGCCACAACATAATGCAAGATCAAAAATTACAACTAGACGAATCATTCGCTCCAGAAGCTTTTAGTATTAACCCCAACTACATACAGATAGGGGACACTTTCGCACGCACAATGTTTCTGGCGACATATCCCAGATACTTAAGTATGAGCTGGTTCTCGCCGATTATTAACCTAGATAAGGCTTTTAACGTATCAATTTACGTTGTCCCTAAGAACACTGCCGACACATTGAAACAACTCAGAGACCAGCTTGGTCGCTTAGAGGCCCAAGCTATGGAGGGGGCAGCCAAGGGCCAAGTAAGAGACCCCCTGCTAGAGACTGCTATTGGCGACATAGAATCGCTCAGAGATAAGCTCCAGCAGGGCACAGATCGCTTTTTTGAGCTAGGAGTCTATATCACATTTTTTGAGAACGATGTGAAATTGTTAGACGAGACCGAGAATAAAATAAAGGGAATGTTTGAGAACCAACTGGTGTTCCCTAAGTCTGCGATATTTAGAATGGCAGAAGGTTTTTCCTCGACTCTGCCCCTAAACAACGACAAGCTCAACGTCCACACTTCACTCAATACCGAACCCATATCATCCATATTCCCATTCGTGTCCTTTGATTTAACGTCCACGTCTGGAATATTATACGGGATAAATACTCATAACAATTCCTTGGTGTTATTCGACCGCTTCAGTCTTGAAAACTCTAACACCGTTGTCTTTGGTAAGTCTGGCGGAGGCAAAAGCTATACCGTAAAGCTAGAGATACTTAGAAGCCTGATATTCGGCGTCCAGGCAATAATTATTGACCCGGAAGACGAATATAAATATCTAGCCGAAACAGTCGGTGGGTCAGTTGTTAAAGTCTCGATAAGCTCTGATCAACACATCAATCCCTTCGATCTTCCCATTCCCAAAGAGGACGAATCTGCTTCTGACATATTCAAATCCCACATCTTAAATCTAACCGGCCTGGTCAGGCTCATGCTAGGGGATATAACGTCGGAAGAAGAAACGTTACTTGACGAAGCTCTTCGTCAGACATACGCCATCAAAGATATCGGCCCAGACTCAGATTTCGGCAACATGGCACCGCCAGTCATGACTGATCTTCAAAACGTACTTGATGGCATGCAAGGATCTGAATCTCTGGCAGTCAGATTGAGACGATTCACACAGGGGACATTCGCCGGCTTCTTAAATCAACCTACCAATATCTCTCTAGACAACCAGATTGTCGTCTTCAGTATTCGAGACATGGAGGAGGAGCTACGACCAATCGCTATGTATATAGTTCTTAATTTCATGTGGACGGCCATCAGACGCAATCTTAAAAGGAGAATCTTGTTGGTTGATGAGGCCTGGATACTATTAAGAACCAAGGTTGGAGCCAACTTCTTGTCGTCTATCGCCAAAAGAGCTAGAAAGTACTACGCCGGACTTACTACCATCTCACAAGACATCCCAGAGTTCCTAGCCACTGACGATGGCAAGAGCATCTTAAACAACTCTTCAATCCAGATACTTATGAAGCAATCTCCAGCCACAATCGACTTGATACAAAAGACATTTAGTCTAACCAACGCAGAAAAGTACTATCTACTAGAGGCCAGAGTTGGCTTCGGACTGTTTTTCCTTGGTCAAACTCACGTTGGCATAAGAATGGTCTCTTCATTCGCTGAAGATCAAATAATCACCTCTGACCCCAAGCAAATTCTCGAGATAGAGAAGGCCAAAGAGGATTGGGCTAAAACAAGAGATTAACTATTCATATGAATGGCAGCCGGACAGAACCAAACGTCGGGAAATATTATAGACTTGAGAGAGAAAAAATCGACATCACAGTCAGACGAGAGTAGGGGCGTGAGCGCGGGTAATTATGGGCCACCCACAGAAGCCGAGCCCAGCGACACTGAAAACATTCTGCCGGACCAAGTCTCCGCCGAGATCGATCCTAGAGATGAATCCATAGATAGTTCGCCCGCAGACGAACAGGCCACTCAAAACGAGACCTCAGAGGATACTGTAGACTTAGGAGAGGAAGACGTCGCAAGCGAAGAAGAGCTTTTAGGCGCCCAACTGGAAGAATTGCGTCTAGCCACAGACTTGAGCGAAATCAATCACGAGGTAGCCCAAATCAAAGAAGAGGGTCATTCATTTGGAAAACCCTCCAAAATTAAGTACGGAATATTATTCTTGCTCGCTACGATTGTAGACGCACTTGACCTCTTGGCTTTAACCGGAGTTGGCTATTTCATAGCGGCAGTAATTAGCATCACGCTCTCCTTGATTATGCTGTGGATATTCTGGCTGACCAACACTAAGCAAAACGATGCCAAGAAATACCAACAGAAGCTAGCTGTTTTTCTAAAAAATTTGGAGAAGAACATGGCTCACATTGAGAGACGCACCGTGCAGATCTCCAGAATAGCGCATAAACTTAGCCGCAATAAAACTGTTAGGAAAATTGGCGGGAAGGGAGTGGCGAAGATTGGTAGACAAACCGCAAGGATATATAAAGCGGCAAGAAGTAGCCCCTTATCTAAATTTATCGCAGCATCTTGTGCCAATTTAGTGCCAGCGCTAGGCCTTCTGCCTTGGCAGATTATAGGCACATATCTAAGCTATAGAGATGAGAGCGAGGCCCTGAAGGACGCCGCCAAAGCCGCAGACGAAGCATTTGGAGAGTAATAACGACCTCCTCGGAATTATATGGCTTATCTAAAAATGAATTCAAAAAAAATATTAATTGGGCTAATAATGCTAAGTCTAATAGTAATAGCTTTTTTGGGTGGCTATATTATTAGTAGGGGGGGACTACCAGATACGGACTCTGCCGGAACGGGGAACATGCTATCCAGGTTCGACGATAAATCGCTGGAGGCCACAGCAGATACCCTAGGCCCTAGTTCGGATAGAATCGCAATCACCAGAAAGATAAACTCTATAGCCCCATCGAAAGACAACAATTCGATCTTATATTACGAAAAGGCAACTGGACATGTTTTTGAACTTAACCTATCAACAAAAAAAGAATTGCCACTATCCTTAGCTAACCTGCCTAATTTCTTATCCACCGTCTGGTCTCCTACGCAGAAAGAGGTAATAAGTCTATTTTATGAGCCGGCTGGTAACGCCTACAAATACTTTAACTACAAAACCAAGAAGTCTACTCTCTTAACCGAAGGCATCCGGTCGGTTGCCTTCTCTCCAGATGGAAAGAACTTAACCTACTTTCTAGTAGGCGATGAACTAAATTATATCTACATATCTTCTCCTGATGGATCTGGGGCAAAAAGAATATTAAGCACACGCATGAGCAGTGTCTCTCTAGCGTGGCCCAAGGCCGACTTAATCATTCTAAAGAGCGTAGATGAGAACACGGGCTCCACTAATTTACTAGGAATAAATACTAAAGGAGAAATCTCCTCCATACTAAACAACGTATCCGAATTGTCTGAGTTGTGGTCAAAAGACGGTAAGAGAATGATATATTCTCAGGCCGGTGAGTCGCAACCTTTGCTAAGGATTATAGATATTGAGACGGGCGTCATGTCTTCTGTTGAGTTAAGCCTCAGGCCCTCTGATTGCGCCTGGAGCATGGATAGTCGCACGGTGTATTGCATTGGAGCTAAAGATCCAGGAGACCCAAATCAGAGACTCTACAAAATCAACGCTGAAGACGGCAAGCCTATAGACGTAAAGCCCGTACCGGGACACATAAGCCCGAGAGAGGCCCACTTATCTCTACTTGAAGACTACCTAATAGTACTCAACGACATAGACGAGAGACTGTATTTAGTTGAGACGGCAGAATAGTCTTTCTGCTAGCAATATAAACAACAGTTCCGCTTTTGGCGGAACTGTTGTTTATATTTTAGAGTTATATAGAATATGGCTTTATCACTATTCTCCTCTGTGGCTCTTCGCCTATGCTTTCTGTGGCAATATCCGGATATGAAGCCAGCTCCATATGTACTAGCCTGCGCTCATACGAGGACATTGGCTGTAAGGCTTCAGCCTTTTGTATGTTTCTAACCCGCATGACCGCTTGTCTGGCTAGATCGATAACGTAATTCGCCTTAGACTTTTTATAATCATTAACATCTACCGCCAACGAGACATCGCTTCCAACGTCTTTAGCGAACATGTTCCTAACCACGTATTCCAGAGCTTTTAGATTTTGCCCGTCTCTCCCAATTAAAAACTTGGCATTATCCGGAGTATATATGGACACCAGGACAGTTTTCGAATTACCCCCGACTTCTTTGTCTATCTCGACTTGGCATTCAATATTCATGTAGGAGACGATCCTCTTTATGGCCTCCTTTATTTTGTCTTTGTTCTTTATGTAGTCTTCCATATTATTATGATTTTTTTGATTTTATATAAAACTGTTCAAATATGGAAAAGGCTGTAGTTGCTACCCAATACACTATTAATCCAGCTGGCATTTTCCAACCAATAATTATAATGAAAACTGGCAAGAAATACAACATTTGACTATTTAAAGCCGCGACCTCTTTGCCTACGCCGGGAGTTCCTTTGACGCTGTTTTTTTGTTGCCAGCCCTGAATAAATTGTAAGACCCCGGCTAGGACCGTTAGGGGTATGCTTCTTTGTGTTATATCTACGATGCCAAGGAATAGATGGCTCACCGCGTCCGGCCTACTTATGAAACTGTACAAGAGGCTCAAGCTTGATTCGGTTAATCCAACGGCAAAGACCTTGTACAGTGCGAATAAAAGGGGCAACTGAATAAGTAGTGGGAGGCATCCAGCTAGAGGATTCACGCCCTCTTCCTTATATAGCTTCATTATCGCTTCAGACTGGGCAGCTTTATTATCCTTAAACTTTTCTTTTATTTCGTTTAATTTGGGATTTATTTTGTTTAAAGCCTGCTGAGACCTTAAGGCCTTAAGAGAGAGGGGCATGAGCGCCAGCCTAACTAAAACGGTCATTACTACAATCGCAATTCCAAAATCATTCCCGGGTAGAGCGTTATAAATTACTATTGCTATGTTCAGTAGCGGCCTATATATTATCTCATTAAAAAACATGGACATATTACTATGGTAGGTCTACGCCCCCACTTGAAAGGGGATTACACCTTATTATTCTTTTTAAAGCTCTGGCTACGCCAGACAGAGCTCCGTCTTTCTCTATCGCTAGAATTGCATATTCTGAGCAGCTTGGATGAAATTTACATCCAGCGACAGCAAAAGGAATTGGAACAACGCTCCAGTATCTATTTATTTTTCTATAAAAATTTATCAACGCCACGATCGCCTTACTCATGATTATTTAGATTAGCCTTTTTTATTAGAAATACGATTTCTCTAGCGATGGCATCTCTGTCTTCTGAAAGTATGCCCTTCTGTGCCACTAAGACAATTCGACAACCTTCTTGCATGGAACCTATCTGTACCCTAACAGCCTCTAGCATCGTTCTCTTTATACGATTTCTGTCTACGGAGCTCTTGGCGACGCTCATGGGCACCATAACCGCGACCTTGACTGCGCCAGCACCCTTTAGCACGTATTTAACGAGTAAAAAGCTGCCTCTAGCAGCTTTCCCGAGCTTAAAAACCTCATCTATGTCGTTTCTAGCCGCCAGCCTATTCCTTCCTGAGAGGGCCACGATTATACAGTCAACCTCTTTCTGCCCTTCTGCCTGCGTCGAGCTATTACTTTTCTTCCAGACTTAGTCCTCATCCTCTCTAGAAAACCGTGTTTTCTTTTTCTAGGCGTCTTTTTCGGTCTAAATGTTGTGGTTTGCATGTGTTATAACCCTAATTTAAGATTAATACGTTAATTCTATTATCATTTCAGGAGACAGTCAACCGGCAGGGTAAGTTATTTTTAAAACATTCAATCTTTTGCAATTAAAATTTTTAAAGTCAATATTTACTTATTATCTCCACTTGTTATAAACAGTATATCCACTTGTTGAAACCTTTCTTCTAGTTGCCATTGTCCTATAATGCTTTAGACAGAGTTGAGTAAGTGCCAAACACTAAATTAAATTTACCAAACTAAGATGACTAACGAGGAACTATGGAAAGCTGTGCTGGGAGAAATGGAGTTGTCTTTAAGTAGGGCAAATTTTACTACCTGGTTCAAAAACACCTCTATCGTGTCCAAAGATAAGAATGGGGTCCTGGTTAGCGTGCCTAATGGCTTTATTAAGGAGTGGCTTGAGAATAAATTCAACAAAAAAATTCTTCAGTCCGTTCGAAGCTTAGCACCAGACGTTAGAGATGTTAAATACACTATTGGTCGTCCTAAGCTAGAGCCCATACGCCCAGACGTCTCTAGGCTTGTCCTAGATAAGGAGTTGGATGACAAACTAGAAAGTAGCACCCACGACGTCGATGTCGACAAGGCTACAAACCTCAATAAGCGTTATTCTTTTGAGACTTACGTGGTGGGCTCTAATAACGAGCTTGCCTATGCCGCCGCGCTTGGAGTAACTAAAAATATCGGCAAGCTTTACAATCCATTATTCCTTTACGGTGGAGTTGGCCTTGGGAAGACTCATCTTCTTCAGGCTATTGGCAATAAAATAATCTCAGAGAACAAAGATCGTAAGGTTCTGTACATTCCAACTGAAAAATTTACAGCCGATATGCTAGATGCCATAAGAACTCGAAGCATAGAAGATCTTAAGAATTGGTATTCTAAACTAGATCTGCTTATTATAGACGACATTCAGTTCATAGCCGGGAAAGAAAAAACTCAAGAAATAGTTTTCTCGGTTTTTAATGAATTGTACGGAAAGAATAAACAAATTGTCCTATCTTCGGACAGGCCTCCAAAAGCCATCCCCACTCTAGAAGAGCGCCTAAGATCTCGTTTTGAGGGCGGCATGATAGCCGATATTGGGCTACCTGATTTTGAGACTAGATTAGCTATTATCACAAACAAATGTACCGAAAAAGCAACTAGCTTAGATACAGACGTTCTAACCTATATAGCTACTCATATTCAAAAAAATGTTAGAGAGCTTGAAGGCGCCCTGAATAGAGTTGTGGCTTTTAGTCAGATATATAATAAAACCCCAGATCTAAAAGAAGTTAAGAATATTCTGAATACATACCTTAGTACCCCATATAGGAAGACATCTCCTCAGATAATACTAAAAGCTGTTGCTGATTTTTACAACATATCCGCCAATGACCTAACAAAGCGTAGCAGAAAGAAGGAAGTTGTTAGACCCAGACAAGTTGCTATGTTCTTATTGAGAGAAGAGACTAAACTTTCATTCCCAGAGATAGGTCAAAAATTAGGTGGCCGAGATCATTCTACGGTAATTCATGCCTGCGAGAAGATAAGAGAAGAATCTAGCGGAGATGAACCGTTAAAACAAGAATTAGTACTCATCAAAGAACGTGTGTATAATTCTTTTGATAAGTAGTTGAAAAGCCTGCGTATAAGTAGCTGCTTAGGGCGATATGCAATTTCTTATCCTCTAGTTGTACTTAGCTTATACCTAGACAGTCCATACCTTATGAACACTTGTGTCCAAGATGAATATTCTCACCTGACTACTCTGGGCCTACGATTTAAGACTCTGGGTGACTATCTATCCACAGAAAATACATCTATAATAAGAGTAATAATATCTAATAAATATATTATTATAACCACACATGAAAGCAGTTGTTAACCAAAAGAATTTTAAGAAAGCTCTCAGTATTGTAGAAAAAGTTGTTTCCAAAAATACCACCTTACCAATGCTAAGTAATATTTTGATTAAAACAGAGAACGGTAGGCTAAAGATATCGGCTACTAACTTAGAGGTTGGTATAAGTTACTCAATTGGATCAAAGATTGATGAAGTTGGAGAGATAGCTGTACCAGCAAGGATACTGGTAGATCTTATTAATGGAATAGAAGATGACAAAATTAGTATCTCAACTAAAAATAATATCTTAATTATTAATTCCGAGAAGTATAAGACCCAAGTATTAGGTTTTAGTGCTAGTGATTTTCCCATAATTCCTAAGATTAAAAATAATTTAATTAGCGTGGTTCAGGCAAAGGCGGTTAAATTGCTACTTGCTTCAGTTTTTGATTCTATAGCCATATCTGAGACTAGGCCAGAGCTAGCAGGGGTTTATACAGACTTCAGGTCTAGTACAGTAACAGTCGCGGCTACGGATAGTTTTAGGCTTGCCGAGAAGAGCATCTCTGTAAAAAATACACAGACGGCGTCGGTCATATTACCAAGGAATACAGTAGTCGAGCTTATTAGAATATGTGGAGATATTGAAGGAGATCTAAATGTTTATCTTAGTGAAAATCAGATTGCTTTCTCAAGTGAAGATATGGATTTTGTATCCAGGATAGTTGATGGTAATTATCCTGACTATAAAAAAGTTATACCTGAGAAATTCACATCTAAACTTCTGGTCAATAAAAACGATTTGGAAAAAACAGTACGATTAGCTGGACTATTTTCTTCTAATATCTCCGATGTTAAGATAAGTTGCTCCGAAGAAGAGACAAAAATAATAGCAAAAAATTCCGATAAGGGAGAGATAGAAACAGGAATAGAATCACTATTAAGAGGGGAGCCATTTGATGTTTCTGTAAACTATCACTATCTGCTAGATGGAACGAAGATAATAGATACTGAGAAGCTGGTTATAGAATTCGTTGGCGCAGGAAGTCCTATCGTATTAAGACCGGCAGAAGACAAGGGCAATACGCTGTATCTTATAATGCCTCTAAGGAATCAATCTTAATATGTTCAGAGGTATAGCCAACGCTCTAAACAAAAGAAATAAAGGTTTTGTCCTAATTGGTCAGGATAATAGAGAAGCTGAGCAGGCCTTGCAAGATTTTTTAATAGACGAGTTTGGGAATGATATATTAGAATTTAACATATCCATAGAATCTAATAGAAGAATAAATGCATTCACAGTAATAACATCAAATAAGACAATTGCTATGGAAATTAATCTTAGAATAGAGTCTTTGCGTAGGCACTTAGTAAGTAAAGGACTCAAGCCTGACAAGTTAAATATTAAATAACAAATAAGTCCCGCACATGCGGGACTTATTTGTTATTTAATATTTTAGAAGTCATAGGTACTACGAACGATCCATTCCCAATTATTGAATTGAGGATCGTTACTGGGATTAGAGGGAAAAGGGCCTAAAGGATTGTTTTTATCTATATAATATAAAATACTGTGTATCTCCGGAGTAGATAACTCATCTTTCTTGTATATATAATTGCCATCTAACATTATTTTATTTGTTGAAACTGGCTCAGGCTTGATGAAATCTTCTTTTGGTAGTCTAGCGAGTGCTTTTACCATAAACTCGTGCCAGAGAGGCCCTGAAGCGCTTATGCCGGCACCTGCACGAGACATTGATGTGTTGTCGTTGTTCCCACTCCACACACCTACGGCTATATTGGGAGCATATCCAAGTACCCAGGCATCTCGATTGTTTTGAGTTGTTCCAGTTTTAGCCGCCACTTCTCTGTTTGGGATATACAGAGAGCTGGAGTAGCCAAAGACTGCGGATCTTGCCGCGTTATCTGATAAGATGTTGCTAATTAATCTAGAAGTCTGGGCGTTTAAAACCCTTTCTGGCTTTACATCTCTTTCTTCCATTATCGAGCCATCATTAGACTCGACTCTGGCTACTATGTTCCAGTTATTTTTTATGCCGTCATTAGCGAAAACTCCATAGGCAGAGACTAGATCTATAGCTCGAACTTCTGCTCCACCAAGGACTAAAGATAAGCCGTAGTCGCCCTTCAGGGTGGTAATACCCATATTTGTGGCGAGTTCTTGGGTTTCTTTAGTGCCAGCTAGATAGAGCGTTTTTACCGATGGAACGTTGAGTGACTGAGCTAGAGACTGCCGTATGGTGACTGGCCCGCGATAAGAGACATCATAATTTTGAGGATGATAGCAAGAGAGTCCGTACTTGTCTTTATTCTGTAATCCATCAGGATTGCAGAGGGGATTGAATTCTGTCTTTAAATCAAACAATATTGTGTAATCGGTAAAGCCTTTGTTGAGTGCGGCGGCGTAAGCGAAGGGCTTGAAAGACGAGCCGGGCTGGCGATTAGGAGAAGTGATTACATTAAAGTTGCCTTGGTTAGCTATATCGAAATAGTCGCTAGATCCGACTAGCGCGAGAACTCCTCCGTTTTTTGGATCCAAGGCAACCATGGCTAGATTCTTAGCTCCGTACTGTTTTTTATTTATAGCTGCGTATTTTGTTACAGACTCTTCAGCAATTTTTTGAAGATCCACGTCGAGCGTAGTGATTATCTTGAGCCCCTCGTTCTCGACTACTTCTTCTCCGTATTTTTGAGTCAGATACTCTTTTACCATGATCACAAAATGAGGCGCGAGTAGGGCCTCCTTAGACGGCTTGAAAGTTATCTTTTCTTCTTTAGCGCTTCGAGATTCTTCGGCACTTATTAATTCCAAGGACTGCATTCTATCCAAGACAAAATCTCGGCGGCCGAATAACTCTTCTAAGTGGTTGCCATAGGGAGAATAATAAGACGGAGCCTTGATTAGCGCCGCAAGAGTAGCGGATTCTGAGATAGACATCTCTGAGGCTCTTTTGCCAAAATAATTAACACTAGCTGCTTCTATCCCGTAAAGAGTTGATCCGAAAGGTATTTGATTGAGATACATCCAGAATATCTGGTCTTTTGAAAATCTACGCTCTATCTCTATCGCCAAAATTACTTCTCTTAATTTTCTAGATATAGTTTTCTGTTGGCCAAGGAGGGCATTTTTTACTAATTGCTGAGTTATTGTTGAGCCGCCCTGAGAGAGATTCAGCCCGGTAATGTCTTTCCAAAACGCTCTCATAATACCCTGAATATCTAACCCCTTATGAGTATAGAAACCACTATCTTCTGAGGCCAAAACGGCATTTTTAATACTGATAGGCATCTGTTCCCAGGGGATTACGGTTCTCTTCTCGGTTCCGTGGATGTCGTATAAGAGTATTTCGCCAGTACGATCAAATATTTTAGTAGACTCGCTGACTTTCCTAAACACTAAGGTGCCAGGATCGGGGATAGTTCTTTCTAGGTATATAAAATAAGAGAAGCCACATATGGCGCCTATAACGATTAGCCACGGTACGATTGCGAGTATTTTTTTTGTTGGGATGTAAACAAAGCTTCGTCCAAGTTTTTTCGCGCGTCGGATAATAGGTCTAATGTCGTAGTGCATTACGTAGTATAATGCCATAAAATATGGATATTATCAATGCGTATTAAATAAAAAGAGAGGGAGTCGTATGCTCCCTCTCTTTTTATTTAATGCTAAGCCGCGTCTTCTTCCTCCTCGTCCTCCGTATCCCATCCCTCCGCGGCCTTTGGGTCTTCTTCCTCCTCGTCCTCCTCGTCGTCTTCCTCTTCTGCGTCTTGATCTTCGAGGACGTTTTTTTTCTTGGGGTCGCCTTCCTTTTCGGCCCCTTCCTCTATTTCGTTAAGGTCGTCCTCGTCCAATAATAGGTATTTTTTGTCGAGAATCATTGTTAGTCTCCACCACTTATCCTCACTAGCTCTGACGTTTTTTTTGAGCTAGTGAATAGAATAAATTTAGTGGACGTAATTATAACAAAAAACGAACTAAACTATTTAATAATGGGAGTATAATTATTTGCCACGCAAATTGCAATAGCCAAGGCGTCTGCAGCGTCGTCGGGTCGTATTTCCTCCTGTATCCCTAGAAGCATTCTTACCATCTTCTGTACTTGTGTCTTGTCGGCCTTGCCATAGCCACTTAGGCCTTGCTTAACCTGCAGGGGAGTGGGCTCTACTATGGGTAATCCAGCTTTGGTCAGAGCCAAAAGAAGCACTCCGCGCATTTCACTGACCGCCATAACGGTTCGCTGGTTATTGAAAAAGAACAACTTCTCTATGCCGGCCAAAGTTGGCTTATATTCTTTTACTAGTTTTAAAATTTCTTTCTCAGCTAGGACTAGGCTATAGGAATTGTCTTTCTTTAGGTTCTTAATTATCCCGAACTTTACGGGACTGAACTTAGAGTTTTCGTAGTCTACGATGCCAAAGCCAATTCTAGTTGTGCCCGGGTCTATACCAATTATTCGCATATCGTTATGCTAGGTTGTCGGTTATATCCTCGACGTCGTCTTGGTCGCCTAGGGCTTCTAATAGTTTTTCTAGCTGTTCTTGGTGAATTGGATCTGTCATCTGAAGAGGGGGTTGGCTAAACATCCAGCCAATGCTATCTGGTGATACCATTTTTGCGTTATTGTTCGATAGAATCTTTTTATTTCAGCTATGGTTCGGTTGCGACTATCTGTGATTGCCTTTATCTTCAAGGCGACTCCTCCTGGACCCACAGCTTCTATAGAGAGTTCTTCCAGCTGGTCTAGTCCGCCGTCTTTAACTTTCTTTATCGCTCTCTCAATGTTCTCGTTGGGCATGTTCTCCTTCTTCGCTCTCTCGATTATCTGAGTTAGGGCGATATTAAATTTTGAGTCTACCCCTTTCTTTGCGGCTATAGTGATCAAACGAGAGAGTCTGGAAAAGGCCTGACTTTTCTTTTTGTCGGTGATAGCCTTTCTATGCTTTATCTGAGACCACTTTGAGTGCCCGGACATAATTCTATGCTAATTTATTTTGTACTGTTGCGCCGACATGGGTTGCGCCTTCAGGGGTTACGACGCGACCCTTGGGGGTACGAGCCATGAATCCAATCTGCATTAGGTAGGGTTCGTAGACGTCCTCAATAGTATTCTCTTCCTCGGATATTGATGCGGCTATAGTTTTTAAGCCCACTGGTCCGCCATTGAATTTTTTTGCGATGGCTAATAATATTTTACGATCAGTATCTTCTAACCCGCGATTGTCTATCTCTAGCATGTCTAGGCTCTCTTGGGCTAGGTCTGCTGTTATCTTTAGAGAATCCTTCATTTGAGCGTAGTCCCGAGCTCTTTTTAATAATCTATTGGCAACTCTAGGAGTAAACCTAGACGCTGCGGATATTTTGAGGAGAGATTCCTGGTCTATGGCTATGCCTAGCAAGGAGGCTGACCTCAAAACTATCTTGGCTATCTCCGTTTCGTTGTAAAAGTCTAATCTGAAGTTCATACCAAATCGCGATCTAAAAGGAGCAGATAATAGAGATATCCTCGTAGTCGCGGCTATTAGGGTAAAGCGGGGGAGATTAATCTGAATAGTCTTTGCGGCATTGCCCTTGCCTATAACGATGTCTAGCTTGTAGTTTTCCATCGCCGGATATATAACCTCTTCGATGGTCTTGTTTAGTCTGTGAACTTCGTCTATGAATAGGATATCGCCATCGTTTAGGCCGGTTAGAATAGATCCAACATCGCCGGCTTTCTCGAGGGCGGTGCCAGAAGTTATCTTAATGGAAGCTCCAAGTTTTTTGGCTATTAAGTAGGCTAGGGTCGTTTTGCCTAATCCAGACGGACCATGTAGTAGGATGTGCTCTATCTGGTCTTTGCGCTTCTTGGAAGCGCCAATGGCGACCTCTAGATTGGCCTTAATTTTCTCTTGGCCAATATATTCCTCAAATGTCTGCGGCCTGAGGGCTAGGTCTAAAACTTGGTCTTCTGGGCCGCTTTTCTGGGCTAAATTGGGTATCTTGACACTCATGGGTATTTGGCTTAAAATATAGGTAGGCTTAAACCCGGTTTAACCGGTTTTAATTTGTACCTACTAACGACCTTTATAATCTGTAGGCAATTGAGTCTAGTATATTTATACACACGGATTCAATCGGGATACTATCTAGATGGATAGTTTGGTTTCGACTGAATTACTCCTCGGAATTATCCTGTCCCGCACTCTTTATGAGTATGGGCATTTGCCTACAGATTATAAAGGTCGTTTTTTATTACAATATTCTCTCGATCTCTTCAATTGAAGTAATNNCCGTCTTTAATGGCTTGGTCTTGAATGTCTGAGGTGGAAGGATTGTTTAAGATCATTTTTTCAATTTCGCGACTTACTATAAAAGCTTCGTAGACTCCAACCCTACCTTTATATCCGGTTTCATTGCACTCGGCGCATTTACCAGGAAAAGATACCTTCATCGTAGGGGAGATGCCCTGTATGTCTAGCTTGTCTTTTATTGGTCCGAGTTGCGCTACTATCTTCTCGTAAAGCTCGGCCGTCACGGTTATCTCTTGACGACACTTAACGCACAGCCGCCTAACTAATCTCTGAGCCATGGCCATGTTAACGGCTGGAGCTATGGTTTGGGACGGTACGCCCAGGTCTATGAGTCGCGGTATCGTCCCTGCGGCATCGTTGGTGTGTATTGTGCTTAGAACGATGTGGCCGGTTAGGGCGGCATTTAAGGCTATCTCGGCCGTTTCCGTGTCTCTGATTTCTCCGACTAGAATGATGTCTGGATCTTGTCTGACGATGGCTCTTAGCCCGTTTGCAAATGTGTAGTCTTTGGCGGGGTCAACCTGGGTTTGAGATATTCCAGCGATATGGTACTCGATGGGATCTTCAATGGTTATGATTTTGGTATCGGCCGTATTTAGGTAGTTTATAAAGGCATAAAGACTAGTAGTTTTTCCGGACCCAGTAGGGCCGGTGGTCAGAAGGGCTCCGTTAGCT